>Ga0209504_1000038_pt1 | contig 141945 bp, 126 predicted proteins | sample COGITO_mtgs_1005_FD_184791 | JGI IMG/M metagenome (GOLD analysis project Ga0209504, IMG submission 184791) | Pelagic marine microbial communities from North Sea - COGITO_mtgs_100511 (SPAdes) (version 2) | ecosystem: Environmental > Aquatic > Marine > Epipelagic ... | reverse complement strand
GAAGGCGCTAAAGCGCTGGCAGACGCCGGTGCCAACGCAGTGAAAGTCGGTATTGGCCCAGGTTCAATCTGTACCACACGGATTGTCACCGGTTGTGGTGTGCCACAAATCACCGCAATTGCTGATGCAGTTGAAGGGATCAAAGGCACTGACGTTTGTATTATCGCCGATGGCGGTATCCGCTTCTCAGGTGATGTGTCCAAGGCTTTAGTGGCTGGCGCGCATTGCGTGATGGTCGGTTCGATGTTCGCCGGTACTGAAGAAGCGCCGGGTGAAGTTGAGCTGTATCAGGGCCGTTATTACAAATCTTACCGCGGTATGGGCTCGTTAGGTGCCATGGCGCAGCGTAATGGCTCGTCAGACCGTTATTTCCAGGGCAGCAACAGCGCTGAAAAACTGGTACCGGAAGGCATCGAAGGCCGTGTTGCTTATAAAGGCCCGATTGAAAATATCATTCACCAGCAAATGGGCGGTTTACGCTCATCGATGGGTCTGACCGGTTGTGAGACCATTGACATCCTGCGCACCAAGCCAGTGTTTGTCAAAGTGACGTCAGCGGGTATGGGCGAGTCCCACGTCCACGACGTCCAGATCACCAAAGAAGCGCCAAACTACCGTATTGGCTAAGTTAAAAGCGCCGGCAGCCATGCCGGCGTTGTTTTTCCGGCTGTTTTTATCCAGCCCGCTACCGACACAAGGTTGATATGAGCAAAAATATCCATTTCCACCGTATTCTGATCCTCGACTTCGGTTCGCAATATACCCAGTTAATCGCGCGTCGTGTCCGCGAAATTGGCGTTTATTGTGAACTCTGGGCCTGGGATGTTACCGCCGAGCAGATCGCTGAATTTAACCCAACCGGGATTATTTTGTCCGGTGGCCCGGAAAGTGTGACCGAAGGCGGTTCGCCACGCGCACCGCAATATGTGTTTGAAGCCAACGTGCCGGTGTTAGGCGTCTGCTACGGTATGCAGACCATGGCCGAACAGCTAGGCGGTAAAGTTGCTTCTTCCGACAAACGTGAATTTGGTTATGCCCAGGTCGAAATCATTGCCAATAACCCGATGTTTGCTGGCATTGAAGATCATCTGAATGACAAAGGCCACGGTTTACTCGATGTGTGGATGAGCCACGGCGATAAAGTGGTAGAAATTCCGGCTGGTTTTGTCACCACAGCGCAAACACCAACCTGCCCACATGCGGCGATGGCGAACGAAGCCAAGCAATTTTACGGCGTGCAGTTCCACCCAGAAGTGACGCATACCCGTCAAGGCCTGCGGATGCTGGAACAGTTTATTGTGGATATCTGCGGTTGTGAAAAACTGTGGACGCCAGCGACCATCATTGAAGAATCTATCGCCAATATCAAACGTCAGGTTGGTGATGATCAGGTCATTTTAGGCCTGTCCGGTGGTGTTGATTCGTCAGTCGTGGCGATGCTGCTGCACCGTGCTATCGGCAAAAATCTGACCTGCGTGTTTGTCGATAACGGCTTGTTGCGTTTAAACGAAGGCCAGCAAGTAATGGATATGTTTGGTGACCATTTTGGTCTGAACATTATTCATGTCAAAGCTGAAGACCGTTTCCTGAATGCGTTAGCGACCGAAGCAGAACCTGAAGCCAAACGCAAAATCATTGGCCGGGTTTTTGTGGAAGTGTTTGATGAAGAAGCGAAAAAACTGAGCAATGCCAAATGGTTAGCACAAGGCACTATTTATCCGGACGTGATTGAATCAGCCGCTTCGAAAACCGGTAAAGCCCATGTGATTAAGTCGCACCATAACGTCGGCGGTTTGCCGGCGGAAATGAAAATGGGCTTGGTAGAACCGCTGCGTGAACTGTTTAAAGACGAAGTGCGCAAAGTCGGTCTGGCGCTTGGTCTGCCGTACGACATGCTGTACCGTCACCCGTTCCCAGGCCCTGGTTTAGGCGTGCGGGTCCTCGGTGAAGTGAAAAAAGAGTACTGCGATTTACTGCGTAAAGCCGATGCGATCTTTATTGAAGAGCTGCATAAATCTGGCTGGTACGAGCAAGTGAGTCAGGCATTCACCGTATTCCTGCCGGTAAAATCAGTGGGCGTGATGGGTGATGGCCGTAAGTATGATTGGGTAGTGTCGCTGCGTGCGGTACAAACGGTCGACTTTATGACCGCACATTGGGCGCACCTGCCATACGATCTGCTGGGTCATGTGTCGAATCGGATCATCAACGAAGTGAATGGTATTTCACGCGTGGTGTATGACGTTTCGGGCAAACCACCTGCGACGATTGAATGGGAATAACCATTTGATTAATATTAAAAAAGGCGCTTCGGCGCCTTTTTTATGTCTCTGAAAATCTTCGGTATTGCACACACTTCTGTATGTATATCCGGAGTCAGTTATAACTGGTCAATTTGCTGCTTCAGTGTGTAAGACTTGTCGGTGACAATGGCTTCTAACGTGGCAACCCGCTTTTTCAGCTCGGTAATTTCTTGTTGTAACGTATCGTTGGCTGCGCTGCCGCTATGTAACTTCACTTTGGTTTTGGTATGTTGCTCGTAAAATGCATAAGCAAAAGCCAACACGACTGCGACGAATCCAATATCAAAAACACCCATGATGATTTCCTTTTTGTCTGATTGATAACTGACGACAGCAATTGTTATACCAAAGTAATAGTTATATAAAAACAGTGGCTTACATTTTTTATGTTGCAAGGTGTTTTCTGTTGCACCAGATAGTAGTCAAATTTACCAGTCGACAATGCTAAAATTCCCCAATTCCTTTGCTGTTGAGCACCCTGATATGGATGAAATGACGCCACCAACTGTGAACCACATCACTAACAGTGCTGATGCTGAGCAAATGAACGATCAGCGCTGGATGCGTCATGCGCTGTTGTTGGCAGACAAAGCCGAGCAAGCTGGTGAAATTCCGGTGGGGGCGGTGCTGGTCAAAGATAACCAAATCATTGGCGAAGGCTGGAATATGTCGATTTGCCAGCACGACCCATCGGCGCATGCGGAAATGCTGGCGGTGCGACAGGGCGCCAGGCAACTGCAGAACTATCGACTGCTGGATACCACCTTGTACGTTACGCTGGAGCCTTGTGCTATGTGTGCCGGTTTATTGGTGCATAGCCGGATTGGCCGTTTGGTGTTTGGGGCTTATGACGCTAAAACCGGGGCTGTGGGGTCGGTGATGGATCTGGTGCAACATCCGGCGCTCAATCACCAGCTTCTGGTCAGCGGCGGCGTACTGGCGGAGGAGTGTGGCGCAAAACTATCGGAATTTTTCCGCAAGCGCCGGCAACAGCATAAACAACAGAAGGCACAAGCGGCGTTGGTAAAATCACAAGCGGCCGGGGAATAGGGACTGTTGAAAGCGGATGGCGTCAGGCAAACATGAGTTGGTCGCAGTCTCAGGTCAACATCTCTGACTGGTGTTGATGTTGGGTGATGGTCTGATAATTACGTTGTCTGCGATGTAATTTCATCACCGCCAGGCTGCGTTTGACCCGACGCCGCACGGCGCTGACATCCATAATTCGACGCTTTCGCAGCATCTTTGGTTTTTTTCTACGAAGCATACATTCTGTCCTGTTCTTGCAAATGGCCACGATTGTGAATAGTGGCCGATATTTTTTCACTATAACCAGCTACTGCAGCATTCTCAAGATGGCTTGACGGCTGAAACCTAGGGATAAAGGTTTTACCTGGTTTAACGTTTATTGCTACTGGTGTTGGTCGCCGACTGCAGACGGTTGGTTTTGGCATCGGTTGGCGCTTTTTTAACCGGAGCGGTTTTTGCGGGCTTGACTGTTGCAGGCGTCACTTTAGCTGGTAATTCCGCATACTCTTCCGCCAGCTTTTGTTTCTGCTGCTGAATTTTCAACTCAGATTGCTTTTTCTCATCAACCCACAGCAAAGTGTCGTAATAACGGCGGATGTTTTCCACGTAATATACTGCATGGTCGCCACGGGCATAACCGGTACGGGTTTGGCTGTAGTACTTGCGTTGTTTGAGTAGCGGCAAGCGCTGCTTTACTTCGGCCCATTTGTCCGGATCAGCACCGTCTTTTTCGGTCAGCCGCCGCGCGCTGTCAACATGGTTGTAGCCTATGTTATAGGAGGCCAATGCTAACCATAGACGATCGGGCATTTTCACTCTTTCCGGGATCCTATCTAACAGTTTTTGCAGATAACGGCTACCACCACGAATACTTTGTGCCGCATCAACCCGGCTGGTGACTTTCATTAAAGTTGCGGTTGGCACCGTTAACATCATCATGCCAACCACGCCTTGGGGACTGCGTGCTTTGGGATCCCAGCGTGATTCCTGGTAGGCAATAGCCGCTAAAAACCGCCAGTCGTGGCTACCGGTATGTTGTTCAAACAAGGAACGATAGCGAGGCAAGGTGCGATCAATCGCTTCAATATAATCCAACGTATCGGCGTAGTTAAATTTGCGGACATGGCCAAAATATTTGTCTTCCAGCGTGAGTAATTCGGCACCTTCATAACTACGACCGAAGAATTCCACCATCACGCTAAACAGCGAATCGTCGTTATTTTTTGGCAATAACCAAGCGACCGGTTGTTTGCTTTTTAGCACCAGCGCTACACCCAGATCCGGATAAAAACGCTGATTAATGGCTAAGACATGAGAATCGGCCACGGTGTAATTGATTTTACCTTCAGCCACTTGTTGCAACAGTTCGGTATTGTCATCGGTGTTATTCAGACTAATTTTCAAGTCCGGAAATTCCGCAGTTTTCGCCAGCAAAGTTTCGGCCTGACTGGACCCCTGGATCACCACCACCGGTTCTGTCAGCTCGGCCAGGCTTTTTGGCTTTTTGCGGCTTTGTTTCGCCACCAACACTTCGTCGCTCAGCAGGTAAGCCGGTGCCAACCGATATTGCTGACGCAGGCTTTGTGAGACGGTGGAACCGGCGGCTATTACGTCGACCTGGCCAGAATTGAGTTTTTGTAACAATTCTTCGAGGTGAAAACTAGGAACCAGATCTAATTTCACTCCCAGTCGGTCAGCTAAAGCGACCGCTAATTCGTACTCGTAACCGGTCGGGCCGTCAGCGGCAACATAGTAACTGGTAGGGCCATTTAAGATGCCAACGCGAATGCTATCTCTTTGATAGATTTGATGTAAATGCATAGGTTCAGGCGCCGGTGTACAAGCCAGCAGCACTGAAGTCAGCATTAAAATCAACATCAAAAATCGCATCAACTTACACTCTTCCTTAATTTCTGGCGCCTGTTATACCAAAATTCCCGGCAGCAGTCAGTTTTTACTCATACCCTTTACACGCGATCTTCTATATAATGCGGCGCCTGATTTGAGGTTCCATCGACGTTCAACCCACGGGAAAAAAAGCCTATGTTGATCCTGCGTGGTGCACCAGCACTGTCCGAGTTCAGAATTCAAAAGTTCATTGATCAATGCGCCAAAGCGGCGTTACCGGTCACCAGTTTGTATGCCGAGTTTGTTCATTTTGCCGATCTGACTGCTGACTCGAATGGAGAGCTAAACAAAGATCAGCAAAACGTGCTCGATAAATTGCTGACCTACGGACCCACCATCACCAGTCATCAACCGAGCGGTACTTTGCTGTTGGTTACGCCACGTCCAGGCACCATTTCGCCCTGGTCATCCAAAGCCACGGATATCGCGCACAATTGCGGTTTAGCTCAGGTTAAACGCTTAGAGCGTGGTCTGGCTTATTATGTTGAGACCAGCCGCACTTTAACGGCCGCTGAGCAGACACAAGTGGCGGCGCTGTTGCACGACCGGATGATGGAATCGGTGTTTACTGAACTCACGCAAGCGCAGGCCTTATTCCGCAAAGCCGAACCTGCGATGTTAGCCTCGGTGGATATTTTAGAAGGTGGCCGCGACGCTTTAGTCGAAGCCAATATCCGTTTAGGTTTGGCGCTGGCCGATGATGAAATCGACTATCTGGTTAGCAATTTCAACACCTTAGGCCGTAATCCAAACGACATCGAACTTTATATGTTCGCGCAGGCCAACTCTGAGCATTGCCGTCACAAGATTTTTAACGCCGACTGGACCATCGACGGCGTAGAGCAGCCTAAGTCGCTGTTTAAAATGATTAAAAATACCATGGCCGTCACGCCGGATTATGTGTTGTCAGCCTACAAAGACAACGCCGCGGTGATGGAAGGCTCCAAAGCTGGCCGGTTTTTCCCAAAACCAGACACTCAAGAATACCAATATCACCATGAAGACATTCATGTGCTGATGAAAGTTGAAACTCACAACCACCCAACCGCCATTTCGCCATTCCCTGGTGCTGCAACCGGCTCTGGTGGTGAAATTCGTGACGAAGGTGCGACCGGTGTTGGTTCGAAGCCAAAAGCGGGTTTGGTTGGCTACTCGGTATCAAACTTACGCATTCCGGGTTTTGAACAGCCGTGGGAAACCGATTTTGGCAAGCCAGATCGGATTGTGACTGCACTCGATATTATGATCGACGGCCCACTCGGCGGCGCAGCCTTTAACAATGAATTTGGCCGGCCGAATATCTTAGGTTATTTCCGCACCTTTGAGGAAAAAGTGCCAAGCCATAACGGCGATGAAGTGCGTGGTTACCATAAGCCAATTATGTTGGCCGGTGGTCTTGGCAATATTCGCGCTGAACACGTGCAAAAAGGCGATTTACCGGTCGGCGCTAAATTAGTGGTGCTCGGCGGTCCGGCGATGAATATCGGTTTGGGCGGTGGCGCAGCTTCGTCAATGGCTTCTGGTCAGTCGGCGGAAGACTTAGATTTTGCTTCAGTGCAGCGCGAGAACCCGGAAATTGAACGCCGTTGTCAGGAAGTGATTGACCGCTGCTGGCAGCTCGGTGCGGACAACCCAATCGTATTTATCCACGACGTCGGAGCCGGTGGTTTATCCAATGCTTTCCCGGAGCTGGTGAACGACGGTGGTGTCGGCGGAAAGTTTGAGCTTCGTAACGTCCCGAATGATGAGCCAGGCATGTCGCCACTGGAAATCTGGTGTAACGAATCGCAAGAGCGTTATGTGATGGCTATTCCGGCGGACAAAATGCCGGTGTTTGAGCAAATCTGTAAACGCGAACGTGCCCCTTATGCGGTCGTTGGTGAAGCCACTGCTGAAAAACACTTAACGCTGTCGGACAAGCATTTTGGCAATACGCCTATTGACCTGCCGCTGTCAGTGCTGCTGGGCAAAGCGCCAAAAATGCACCGTGATGTAGCGTCGAAACAAACGGCCGGTAAGGCGTTGGATTTCGCAGGTGTTAGCGTTGTCGACGCGACCGAACGGTTATTACGTTTACCGACTATCGCCGAAAAAACCTTTTTAATCAGCATCGGTGACCGTTCTGTCACCGGTATGGTGGCGCGTGATCAAATGGTTGGCCCATGGCAGGTGCCGGTGGCGAACTGTGCAGTCACCACCGCTGCACTGGATACTTATCACGGCGAAGCAATGTCGTTGGGCGAGCGTACGCCAGTTGCCCTGTTAGATTTTGCTGCTTCAGCACGGCTGGCGGTGGCGGAAGCCATTACCAACATCGCGGCGACTGATATTGGTGAATTAAAACGAATTAAATTATCAGCTAATTGGATGTCAGCGGCCGGTCACCCGGGTGAAGACGCTGGTTTATACGCTGCAGTTAAAGCCATTGGGGAAGAGTTATGTCCTGCTTTGGAAGTGACCATTCCGGTTGGTAAAGACTCAATGTCGATGAAAACCAAATGGCAGCAAAACGGTGAAGAAAAAGCTGTGACTTCGCCATTATCCCTGGTGATCACCGCCTTTGCCCGGGTTGAAGACGTGCGTAAAACCGTCACGCCACAGCTGCGCACCGACAAAGGCGCTTCATCGTTATTGTTGATTGATTTAGGTCTGGGTGAAAACCGTTTAGGTGCATCTTGTTTAGCGCAGGTTTATAAACAGCTTGGACAGTCAGCTCCGGATTTGGCCTCGCCAGAACTTTTGATCAATTTCTTTAATGCTATCCAGAAATTGACCAGCGAGCAAAAACTGCTGGCTTATCATGACCGCTCGGACGGTGGTGTATTGCTGACATTAGCGGAAATGGCTTTTGCTGGTAAAGCGGGCTGGACTGTTGATGTGTCTGCACTTGGCTTGGCAGCACAAGATGATTTATCGGTGTTGTTTAGCGAAGAGCTGGGTGCCGTGATCCAGGTTGCAGACACTGAACTTGCGTATGTGCAACAAGTGCTGGCCGACTTTAACCTTGCCTCGAACAGCCATGTTTTAGGCGCGGTAACGAATAGCGACGAGCTGACAGTAAGCCGCGCAGGTAAAGTGATTTTCAGCGATTCACGCACTCGTCTGCGTAGCATTTGGGCTGAAACCACTTATCAAATGCAAGCGCTGCGGGATAACCCGGACTGCGCGAAACAAGAATTTGACGCTAAGTCGGATAAAACCGACCCGGGTCTGAACGTCAAATTAAGCTTTGATTTAAATGAAGATGTGGCTGCGCCTTATATCCTCAAAGGTGTAAAACCACGGATTGCCGTACTGCGTGAGCAAGGCGTCAACTCGCATGTCGAGATGGCAGCTGCCTTTAACCGTGCTGGTTTTACTGCGGTTGACGTACATATGTCGGATATTCTGTCGGGACGTCGTGGCCTGGAAGAATTTAACGGTTTAGTCGCTTGTGGCGGTTTCTCTTACGGTGACGTATTAGGCGCCGGTGAAGGTTGGGCCAAATCGATTTTGTTTAACGACAAAGCACGCAGCGAGTTTGCCCGCTTCTTTGAACGTGACAGCACTTTCACGCTGGGCGTGTGTAATGGCTGCCAGATGGTGTCAAACCTGAAATCGCTGATCCCAGGTGCAGATTTATGGCCACGGTTTGTGCGCAATAAATCAGACCGTTTTGAAGCACGTTTTAGCTTAGTGCAAGTGCAACAAAGCCCGTCGGTACTGATGGCTGGTATGGCTGGTTCACAAATGCCAATCGCGGTGTCGCACGGTGAAGGCCATGCGGAATTTGCCAATGCGGCAGCTTTAGCGGCAGCCGAGCAAAGCGGTACCATCGCGCTGCGGTTTGTTGATAACTTTGGTCAGGTCACGCAGCAATATCCGCAGAACCCAAATGGGTCGCCAAACGGTATTACTGCCCTTACCACCACCGATGGTCGCGTGACTATCATGATGCCACACCCGGAGCGGGTGTTCCGCGCAGTCAGCAACAGCTGGCATCCGGACGAGTGGCAGGAAGATAGCCCGTGGATGCGGATGTTCCGCAACGGTCGGATTTTCTTAGGTTAATTCTAAGATTTTCGAAAAAAGCCTGCCTTGTGCAGGCTTTTTTGTCGCTGCATTTTGATGATGTCCTGTTGGGTATTGAATTCGATTGCCGCGCTTAGCCAGAGCCGATATGCTGGTTCTGCAAAAATTCCGGAATAAAGTATTTTCACTACACCCAAAATAATAAGAGAGTTGATGAATTCACTATTTCGCCCTGAAGCGGTCGCCCGGCAACAACAGCGTTTGCAAGGTGAAGTCAGCTTAACCCGGCCACCGGCATTGGTGTGGCTAACCTGGTTAATTGGCGTTATCGCCTTGATCAGTTTGATATTTCTGCTTAGCGGTGATTACCAGCGAAAACAAACCGCTGTGGGTTTATTGCAACCGGAACAAGGTGTGGTCCGGTTACAAACCAGCAGTGCTGGTGTGGTGAGTGCGGTACTGGTCAAAGAAGGCGAATTGGTGGTGGCAGGCCAGCCGTTGCTGCAATTAAGTTCCCGTCTTTATGCCGAAGGTCAACCCGAACTCAACGCCACTTTGTTGCAAGAGCGGCAGTTGATGCTTAATGCGCTGATGGCGCAAAAACAACAAAATCAGCAGAAACATCAGCTGCAGCTTGCTGAAACCAAACAGAAAATCAGCAGTTTAGAGCTACAGCTGATTGAACTCAATCAGCAGATCAGCACCTTCAGCGAACGATTAAAACTCAACCAGCAACAAGTGCAGCAGCTGCTGAAACTGAACGGCACCGGGTATATTTCAGAACTCGAACTTAACCGGCAACGCGATTTATTGTTGTCGATGCAGCAGCAAGACAAAGTGCTGAATGGCCAGCATCTGGCGCTGTCAGAACAACTTTCGCAGCAGCACAACCTGCTGCAACAGCTTCCCCTGCAGTATCAGCAAGAGCTGACCCAGCTGGAGCAGCAAATCTCCGAACATAAAAATCAACTCGCCCGCTTGCAGCATGAACAAAGTAGTTTGATCACAGCGCCGGTCGCTGGCGTGGTCAGCGCGGTGTTGGTCAAAGCTGGTCAGCAGTTGAATCAGGGGGTACCTGCGCTCAGTTTATTGCCAGCGCACAATCAGCTGGAGGCTGTGTTGTATTTGCCAACCCGCGCCATCGCTTTTGTTGAAGTCGGTCAGCAAGCACTTATTCGTTACCACGCCTTTCCATATCAGCGTTTTGGCGTGCATCAGGCGGAAATTATTGAAGTCAGCAGCACTGTATTATTACCTAACGAAGTGACCGATGTGACGCTGACGGAACCGAGTTACCGGCTGCGGCTGAAGCTCAGTGCGCAGCAGATGAGTGCTTATAACCGCGAGTTGCCGCTCAAAGCAGGCATGTCGCTGGAGGCCGATATCGTCACCGAACAACGTAGTTTATGGCAGTGGTTATTTGACCCGATTTACAGTATTCAGGGGCGGTTATAATGAACAATCCGGCAGCGCAACTTACCTGGTGGAGTGGTCAGCGGTTACCTTTAGTGCTGCAAACCGAAGCGGCGGAATGTGGTTTGGCTTGTCTGGCGATGGTCAGTGGTTTTCATGGTTATCACACTGATTTAAATGAACTGCGGCAAAAATTTGAATTGTCGATTGAAGGCTGTACTTTACTGGATCTGATGAAATTCGCCGAACGGCTGGAGCTGACCAGCCGGCCGCTGCGGATTGAACTGGAAGATTTGGCTGCACTGAGCACACCCTGCATTTTGCACTGGGATATGAATCACTTTGTCGTGCTGAAAGAAGTGAAAGCTGATCGCTGCATTATTTTTGATCCGGCTTATGGCGAGCGCAGCATGCCGCTGGCAGAAGCTTCCAATCACTTTACCGGCATTGCGCTGGAGCTGCTGCCAACCACTGATTTCAGCAGCAAAGAGCGTGTCAACAAACTTGGCTTATCGGATTTCTGGTCAAAAATCACCGGCTTTAAACGCTCGTTGTTGTTGCTGTTGTCGTTGTCGTTATTACTGCAAGTGTTCACCCTGATTGCACCTTATTACATGCAGCTTGTTGTCGATGATGTCTTGCTGACGTCCGACGATAACTTATTGATTATTCTCGCTGTTGGTTTTTCACTGGTGCTGCTGTTTGAAGTAACAACCAGTACGGTGCGAAGTTTTGTGCTGCTGCATTTTGGTAATTCGCTGAATATTCAGATGGCGTCCAATCTGTTCCATCATTTGATCCGCTTACCGCTGGGCTATTTTGAAAAACGCCATATTGGTGATGTGTTATCACGCTTTGGCTCGCTCAATCAAGTGCGTGAACTGCTGACCACCGGTCTGATTGAAACCTTAATCGATGGCGTGATGGCGCTGGCGATTTTGGTGGTGATTTTTATCTACAGCCCGCAGTTGTCCTTGGTGGTGCTGGCTGCTGTGCTGCTGTATGCGTTATTCCGGCTGGCGGTGTATCACAAAGTCCGGCATGTCACCGAGCAGAAAATTCTGGCGGACTCGAAAGAGCAGTCGAATTTTATTGAAACGGTGCGGGCTATTCAGACCATTAAACTGTTTGGAGCTGAAGTAAAACGCGAAGGCGGCTGGCTGAATCTGAATGTCGAAGCGACCAATAAAGATATGCAGCTGGGTGTATTTAATATCAGTTTCCAGACCTGTAACCGGCTGCTGTTTGGACTTGAGAATATTCTGGTGGTGTATTTAGGCGCTAAATTAGTGCTGGCCGGGGGTTTTAGTACCGGGATGTTGTTCGCTTTTATTGCTTATAAAAGCCAGTTTATGGAGCGGATGGCACGGTTGATTGAAAAAGCGATTCAGTTCCGGATGCTGAATTTGCATTTTGAACGGTTGGGTGATGTGGCCCTGACCAAAAAGGAACAGGTTTATCCGGAGCAAGACCGGCCACACCAAATTCAGGGCAATCTGGAAATTCGCGGTTTGAGTTTCGCTTACAGCGATGTGACCGAGCCGGTATTGTCGGAGCTAAATCTAAGCATTCAAGCCGGTGAGTCGGTGGCCTTAGTGGGCCCGTCCGGTTGTGGCAAAACCACCTTGATGAAATTGATGTTGGGGCTTTTACAGCCAAAACAAGGCACGGTGCTGATTGATGGTATTCCGCTGGCGCAGTTAGGTTTGGCGCAGTATCGCGGTCAAATCGCTGCTGTGATGCAGGATGATCAACTGTTATCCGGCTCTATTCGCGACAATATCGCCTTTTTTGATGATAGCTTTGACATGGAACAGATTATCGCCTGTGCGCAAATGGCGTCGATTGCTGATGACATTGGCAAAATGCCGATGGGCTATAACAGTTTGATTGGCGATATGGGATCGGCGCTTTCGGGCGGTCAGAAGCAGCGAATTTTGCTGGCGCGGGCGTTATACCGCAAGCCGCGGATTTTGTTTATGGACGAAGCGACCAGTCATCTTGATACCAAAACCGAATCTTTTGTCAGTCAGGCGATGCAACAACTGTCGATCACCAGAGTGATTATCGCCCATCGGCCTGAGACGATTGCTTCGGTGGATAGAGTGATAGAGCTAAATTAATATTGGGGGTCAGAGTCGATACGCTTGGGGTCAGAGTCTAGACTCTGACCCCAAGCGTATCGACTCCGACCCCAGAATTAACAAATTACATCGTCCAGCGCACGCCAACCATTGCCACTAAAGGGTCGATTTGCACATCAACGCTTTGAATGGTATTGCCATTTAAGCGGACTTCACCGGTGGTGTCGATATCCATTTTACTGACCATCAAATGCAGACCCCAATGTTTATCCAACTGATAATTCACACCGGCCTGCATCGCCAGGCCCCAGCTGTCTGTTAGTTTCAAATCAACATCGTCATTGGCCGAGGCAACATTCAGCGTTTGTAAGGTACTTTTTAAAACGCTGGATGCTGAAGTATCAAAAAACTTGGTGTAGTTCAGGCCCAGACCGATAAATGGGTCTAATTTGCTGTCGCCAACATTAAAGTGATATTGCGCCAATAACGTGGGTGGTAGATGTTTGGTATTGCCGATGTCCAGCCCGTCGATGGCCGAACCTTCCACGTCGATATCATGGCTAAATGGCGTGGCAGCAATCAGTTCCAGCGTCCAGTTGTGATCAATTTTATAGTCAACCGTCAGCCCAAGCTGGGTATTGCTATTGACGCCGACGGCTGTTGAACCTGCTGGCAAGCCCGCAATATTTTCCACCACATTGAGTGACGAACTGCTGTCATTTGGCGCGACATGGATAGCGCCAACGTTGATGGATAGATTGTTTACAGACATGTTGGCGAGCGCAGAGGCAGAAGTCAGAGTGCCAAGAGCCAGCGCCAGGAGTTTAAAAGTGGTTTTCATCGTCTATTCCTTCGTCTTCGGATGGGGTTATGCAACTGCCGGCATTGTGCGCTTGTGGACATGGAAAACTTTGGGCTGGATCAAACTATGGTGGTTGGTTGGGGTGGTTTTGTCTGAAAAATTGATTTAAAACAAGCTTTACCGACTATTGCAATGACGCAACATCGATGGCGAAAAGCAGATGTATCAGCACTCAATCGCCAAAGCGACTGGCTCAAAAAAAGTCCGGGTTGATACAGAACCCGTGATTTTGTTGAAAAATTACATACGTATGGTGTGGTGGAACCTTTGCAATCAGCAGGGGCGCAGGTATAGTACAAAAAGCTTATTTGCGGCGCAGGCCTTGGCGTTACAGCATGGCAGGGGAGAGAACTGCATCAGTCGCAGCCTAAGTACACACAGGATAGACAAACCATAACAAGAGAAATTGTATGTCAATAACAACACCCACCAGCGCAAGCGTTGCTCAGGCGGATAGCGGGCAGAATTATAATTTTGCTTTAACCAGCCTGACGTTTTTGTTTTTTATCTGGGGTTTTATTACCTGTCTGAACGATATTCTGATCCCACATTTGAAAAATGTGTTTGATCTTACCTACTTACAAGCGTCGTTAATTCAATTTTGTTTCTTTGGTGCTTATTTTTTAGTTTCTATTCCAGCGGGTTGGATTATCAAGCGAATTGGCTATCAAAGAGGCAGTGTGATTGGATTGCTGATAGCTTCAATTGGCTGTTTACTTTTTTACCCTGCCGCAACACAAAAGGTTTATTTTTTGTTTTTGTTAGCGTTGTTCGTGCTGGCGTCTGGCATAACCATTCTTCAGGTTGCCGCTAACCCTTATGTCACAGCGTTAGGCAGACCAGAAACCGCTTCAAGCCGTTTAACCATGACTCAGGCTTTCAATTCACTTGGCACCACCTTAGCGCCGCATTTTGGTGGACTGGTCATTTTATCTGCAGCTACCGCAGCGGTTGGTACACCTGAGTTCAAAGCGCAAGAAGCCGCAGCAGTTCAGGTGCCATATCTGATTTTAGCTGGCACATTGTTAGTTTTTGCAGCAATCTTTGCCTGGTTAAAACTGCCGACAGTGACTGAACATCATCAAACTACAGAAGACGTTGGCGATGGCGGAAATGCATGGCAGCATAGCCATCTGGTACTCGGCGCCATTGGTATTTTTGTTTATGTTGGGGCGGAAGTTGCTATTGGTTCGTACTTTATAAACTTACTGGGTCTGCCGCATATTGCCGGTTTGGCAGAATCAGACGCTTCAAAATACCTGACCTATTATTGGGGTGGCGCATTATTTGGGCGTTTTGCCGGCGCATTCGTGATGCAGAAAGTATCACCGGGTAAGGTGTTGGCATTTAATTCTGTTGCGGCCTGTTTGTTGATCCTTGCAGTGGCCTTTGGTTCTGGTCCCTTGGCGATGTGGGCTCTGATTAGTATTGGTCTGTGTAATTCAATTATGTTCCCGACGATATTCAGTCTGGCATTACAAGGCCTGGGGAAATATACCAGTCAAGGCAGCAGTGTGCTTTGTTTGGCGATTGTCGGTGGAGCTTTAATTCCAGCGGTTCAGGCAGCTTTAGCTGACCAAATTGGGTTGCAGTTGTCGTACTTGCTCCCCATCCTTTGTTATCTATACATTTTGTATTACGGTTTAAAAGGCTCAGTCCCAAAAAACTGAAGTAAAAAACCTTTGGGGTCAGAGTACTACTCTGACCCCAAAAGTACTGACCCCAAAGGTAATTTAGGCTTGGATCTCCACAGTACTTTCCGCCAAATACCGCTGCTTTTTCGCTGGTTTTAACCGGGTTAAATCCACCAGCACCAATCCATCTACACAATCGGCGAAGTCCGGATCAATGCCAAAAGCCAGGAACTGCACGCCACCGGGTTCGGCGATTTCACTGTATTGTTTGTACAAAGTTGGAATATTTAACCCCATATGCGCCAGCAGGTGTTTGAGCTGGGTAAAGTCAGCGCTGTAGTCGGTGCCGGAAAAATGTTGTTGCAGCTGCGCTAAAGTTTCAAATGGCAGCTGGTATGGAATATTCGGGATGGCAGTGTCGTTTTCTTCGCTGAAATACAAGGTATAAAAGTACACCAGCAAATCGCGCGCAGCTTTCGGGTAACTGTTCGACAGACTGACGCCACCAAATAAATACCGGATGTGCGGGTTTTGCTGCAAATAAGCGCCAATGCCGTACCACAGATAATCCAGACTACGTTTGCCCCAATATTTCGGCTGCACAAAACTACGGCCAAGCTCTAACCCCTGCGCCAAAAAGGGCTGCATTTGCTGGTTGAAGGTGAATAACGACGCGGTATAAAGCCCCTGTAAGCCTTGTGCAGCGACGATTTTCTGGGTGTCAGCAAAACGGTAAGCGCCGACAATTTCCAAATCGTCTTTGTCCCATAAAATCAATTGCTCGTAATAACTGTCAAAGCGGTCGATGTCACGGCGGGCACCACTGCCTTCACCCACCGCCCGGAACGACACTTCGCGTAACCTGCCGATTTCGCGCATGATCGGCGAGCTTTTCGCCGATTGATACAGATAAATTTGTTTACCATCACTGGTTTGCCCCAACAGCTGACATGCTTCGATGGCTTTGCGCAGCTCACGCCGGTCTTCCGGGTGGGCAATCGCGGTTTGGGTGCGCAGCAATGGCTTTTTGTCTTTTGCCAGCCGGTACAAGTGCTTTTTAAACAGCTTCACAATCGCCGGGGTTTCCATTGGCAATTGCGCAAAACTGTCATAAGGGATCAGCTCGCCAATCCGCATACTGATACTTTTGTGTTTTTGCCGGAACATTTCCTGCACCAGCAACATCGTCGCCAGCGGTTTGTACAGCATCGAGGCGCCGTAGAACAACGCTGAGTTGCGCGCATCAATATACACCGGAAGCACCGGCGCTTTACTGGAGCGGGCAAAGCGTAAAAAACCAGCGTGCCATTTACCGTCGCGTACGCCATTGGGTTTCAGCCTGGACACTTCGCCGGCCGGAAATACAATCACGGCGCCTTCCTGCGCCAGATGTTGGTGAATATGATCGATGCAGCGCCGTTCGGTGCCACCTTGCATATTATTGACCGGCAATAACATGGCGTGCAGCGGCGTCACTGCGCTTAATAATTGATTCGCAATGACTTTTACATCGGGCCTGATGTCGTGAATAAGCTTCACCAGTGCTAGTCCATCCAAGGATCCAATTGGGTGATTGGCAATAATCACCACCCGGCCAGAGGTTGGAATACGTTCCAGCTCGTTGTCGCGCACTGTGTAACTGAATTTGAAATAATCGAGAACTTGCTCAATAAATTCAATGCCTTGTAGGTGCGGATATTGTTCTGCAAAGGCGATAAAGTCCTGTTCGTGCAGCAAGTGTTTCAGCGCGCCGGTGACTGGTTTTTCCAGCCAGGGTTGTTGCTGCAGTTGTGGCAAATGTTGTTGCACCATTTTTTCGACGCTGATCATAAATTCTCCTGCGCTGTTGTTAACCCAAGCTGCGGTCAGGGCAAGGCTAAGCCTGAGGTATGACTGTCTGGTCACAGATTTATGACAATTTGTGGAAATTTCGAGCAGGGTTCATCAGGGCAGGGCAAGTAGCACTGCAGCGACGGGCATTTGATAATCTGCTGGACGCAATAGCGCGCTTTGTTAGAATGCGTCAACAGCAGTTTTTCGGAGTGGACATGTCAATAGCGCTGGTGATCCCTGATCGTAAACTTGATCAGCTTCAACAAAAACTACAACAACAACTGCCCGGCGTGGCTATCGAAATCTGGCCGCAAATCACCGATCCCAAAGCAGTGACGATGGCGGTGTTATGGCGTCAACCGCCTGGATGCCTGGCCGATATGTCAAATCTTCGGGCATTACAATCGTTTGGCGCAGGTGTTGACAATATTCTGGTTGATACCACCTTACCGGATTTGCCGCTGGCGCGAATTGTTGACCCAATGCTGACGCAATCGATGCTGCAATATCTACAAGGCGTGGTGCAGCATTATCAGTTAAGGCTTGACGAATTTAGCGCACAACAGCGCAAGCAAATCTGGAAAGCCAGAAGCCCACGTAAACTAGAGCATATCTGTGTATTAGGGCTCGGTGAATTAGGGCAGGCGGCTGCCAGCCATTTTGCCGGTTTGGGGGTTGCGGTCAGCGGCTGGTCGGCATCGCCCAAAACGCTGGCTGGCGTGCAGTGTTTCGCTGGTGATGCAGCATTTGCCGATGCAGTTCGCGAAGCAGATCTGGTAATTTGTCTGCTGCCATTAACAGCACAGACCGAAAATTTGCTGAATCAGCAGCGACTGTCCCTATTAAAACCGGGAGTAATTCTGGTCAACGTAGCCAGAGGCGCTATAGTAGATGACCTGGCGTTATTACAGAATTTAGACTGCGGGCACATTGCTGCTGCCTGTCTGGATGTGTTCCGCATTGAACCTTTGCCAAGCGAACATCCGTTCTGGCAACATCCATCAATTCTGCTGACGCCGCATATCTCAGCGGTCACCAATGCGGATACAGCAGTGGCACAAATTGCTGAAAATTACCGTCGCAGTCTGGCTGGTTTGCCGCTGCAAAATCTGGTCTGCCAACAACGAGGTTATTAATGTCAGCATTTCAACTAGAAAAACACGGTCATTTAGCCGTACTGACGCTCAATAGTGCCGAAAAACGTAATTTACTGACTCCACATAGCGCAATGGCCATTGCCGAAGCGGTGCAACAATTACCATTGGACCCCAATATTAAAGCATTGGCGGTTACCGGGCGCGACGATTCATTTTGTTCCGGTGCCGACTTAGCTTCGCTGCAACAAGCCGCTTTGGGTGATGGTGAAGAGTTACAACAAATTTATTCGGCTTTTACCTCAGTCGCCCATAGCCCACTTTTGACCATTGCCTTGCTCAATGGTCCGGCACTCGGCGCCGGGATGAATCTGGCGATGGCCTGTGACATTCGTCTGGCGAGTGAACAAGCCTGGTTTGAAAGCCGCTTTTTCCAGCTCGCCATTCATCCGGGCGGTGGTCATAGCTGGTTATTGCCGCAATTAGTTGGTTGGCAGCAAGCCGCCGCGATGATTTTTTGTGGTGAACGGTTATCAGCGCAACAAGCGCTGGCCGCTGGTTTTGTGAAAGAGTTATGGCCGGAAGAGCAATTGTTGACCCGGGCGAAACAGTTGACGGCTGGACTGGCAAGTTTGCCAACTGAGTTAGTGCGTCAAACCAAACTTTCTATGCTGGCGCTACGCAGCTGTTATCGCCAGGACGACGCCGTCGCTTTTGAATTTCGGCAACAATTCCAGAGCTTGCAACAAGAAGCAGCGCAACAGCATATCGCGGCCAGATTGGCACAAATTAAACGCAAAGATTAGCTTTGGCTTGTTAAGACAGTCGCTATTTCGAGCGAAGACAACAACCCTGCATCTTCATGGATGAAGGGGATAGAGGATAATTTTAGAGTTATGGCAATTGTACAAGTCACCACTTGGTATTTGGATTACCAGGGGCCTGTAGTGGCATTACCGGCGTGGCCGGAAGGGATTACGTTAGTTGAAGCGAAAATCGCCAGTCCGGATCTCAGTCAGTTTTTGTTTTGCGCTGTTGGTAACCACTGGCATTGGTTCAGTCGCTTAAACTGGACCTATCAGCAGTGGCAGACGTATTTGACTGCCGGCAATGTCCGTACCTGGGTGTTGTATCAACAAGGGACGCCAGCCGGGTTTGCAGAACTACGTAAACATGAGGACGACAGTGTCGAGCTGAAGTTTTTTGGCTTGTTGCCAGCCTTTATTGGCCAAGGGCTTGGTACCCGATTAGCCCAAGCCGCTATCGCGCTAGCACAGCAATGGCAAGCCAGCAGGGTGTGGGTCCATACCTGTAGTGAAGATCATCCCAGTGCGTTAAAAACCTATCAACAAGTTGGTTTTGTGATCACCCAGACTGAGCAGCAGAACGACGAAATGCCCAGCGATTATCCGACAGCAGCGTTAGCCGCAAATTTTGTGTATTCACGGATGGCGTATTTTGCCGCCAAAAAATAAATAGCGCCGAAAATATATGCACCGATAAGTACTTAGCTGAAGTTTGTATGTTGTATCCAGTGTCAAAACTGACTACACTGCTTGCCGTACAGGCAGGGTTGCTCTATGGGCAAAACCAGGTACACAAAATAACTATAATAAATTGAGGTTGTTTTATGAGTAAAGCGTCCAGTCGTGGTTTTGGCTTTACCGCAATCGCTGTCGTGGTGATTTTGATGGCGTTATCGGCAGTTCTGACCACAGCCGAGGCCTGTTGTTTGTTTTAATACAGACCTGACAATAGCATTGATGTGCTGTTGAAATTGCTATGGATAGTAGCTAATAAAAATACCCTCAGCAGAGGGTATTTTTATTAGCGGGTTAGTATGACAAAAATTGCTGATAACTTTTTGAATAATATAATTTTTTAGCGCAAGGCCGCAGCAGGCAGTGGTTAGCTTTTCTGATGCCGATCCCGGTTTTCTCGTTTTTGCTCGGCATTCTTTTGCAATAACACATAAGTTGCGGCGTAGCTGCCATGGGGTTTTTGCGCGGTATGACAGGCTAGCACTGCTGGAATTTGCTGCAGCCATTGGTAGGTATAACTTTTTAAAATTGCCGGATGTGGTTTGCTGTCGCGGCCCATGCCATGATGAACGAGCAAAGTGCGGATCCCGCGCGAATGACAATCAGCAACAAATTCAAATAAGGCACGACGGGCATCCGTCAGATTTTTACCCAGTAACATCAGCGTTGCATCCAACTGGTACTTGCCAAGCCGCAAATTTTTATACACGCCTTCTTGCACACCATCTTTTTTGTAGGCCAGTACTTCATCCGGCGCAACCAGCTCGACGTATTCCATCCGCAGATAATTAGCATCGTACTCAGGCTCGAGTTCGGCGGCTTTGCGGCGAGCCAATTGCGCCAAGGTTGGCGGCTGTTCGCCGTTGTCATCGGTTAAAACATCTGTTTTCAGCCGTTTAACGTCTGCCATTTCTTGCAGGAATAGCGTAAAGTCGTCGTCAGCCATCAGCTGCCCTCAAATTTGTCTGATTGCCGATTATAACGATTGCGGGCTGACAATCAAAATACACCAGAGCACAAATGACCAAAGAATTTGGAGATTGTTGGGCTCATTTGTAAAACGCAACCAGACGGTGTTTGGGTATATACCCAAAATCATTGACGATGCAGGGAAGCGGCAAGTGAGCGAGACCCCAGGAGCAAAACATCCCCGGATTTTCAAAGATGACGGGTATAAACGACAAGCGTTATGTTTCACACTACAATTGAAAAACGGTGCAGTTCTGCCCAACATGGAGTAAAAAATGTTGCCCAACCGCGTATATGAGATGCTTCCTTATTTGTATATTTGCACCGGCGCCTTAGCTCTGTCATTGGTCGATAATTATCTTGCAGTGCTCTCAGGTTTAATCCTGATTGTTGCTGGCGCTTTTGTCTGGATCTTGCGCTCGGAGCATCGGCGAGGCGATGCAAGCTATCATTTGACGCAACAACGCTCGATTCCGTTCTGGCTTTACGAATTACAACCTTTTGTGTATGCCACTGGCGGTTTGTTGATATGGCAACTTAGCAGCAACAAGTATCTTTATCCGTCGGCGCTGGTTCTCATTGTGGTTGGTGTGCAGATCTGGTTGATGCGAAATAGTCAACGTAAACACAAGTCTCCGGTCAAACATCGGGCATAGCTCTAATTTGCGCCGGAAACTGTAAACGATTTACCTTCAAGCTTTGTCATGGTTTTGGCTGTCAGATTGCTTTGACCAGCTCGCTAAAGTTATTGGACCTGTTAATGCAGGTCTAATAAATAATGGCCGACATCAATCAAACCGCCACGTTGCAAAATCCGATACTTGCTGCATTGAATTGCAGAAGTCTCTGCATAACACAAGCGCATTTCGTGCCGCTCATCATCAAGATAAACCAACATCTGACTGTCGGTCAGGCCTGCACCAAAACCAAAAATACCTGGCCAATACACACTTTTCGCCTGAATATTCAGTTGTTGGTACACAATAAGCTCTGGTTTTGGCGTCAAAATTAATCCCGCCAACACAACTGCCAATGACCAGCCCAGCGCTTTACCAGGAGAAGCAGGCAATGCCGAGACATTGCTTGTAGATACGCTTGTCGCCTGTTCTGGTTCGGTTTCCCGAGCCTTGTTTGGGCTGCTTTTTTTGTTTGGTGTAGCACTGGGTGAGAGCAGTGCTACGGGTTTAATTTGTTTAGCCATTATTTTCGAAAATCTACTGCTGAGTTTGCCAATGCCCGGGTCATAATAATCCAGGCTTGTTGATTTTGAGCCAGCGCCGCCGGGTCGATTTTATCGAAGGTATCATTCGGGGTATGGTGGAAGTCAAAATAGTCACTGCCATCTTGCTCCAACGACACGACCGGAACGCCTAAAGCAGCTAATACCGATACATCCGGACCGCCAAATGCTTTGTTGTTACCCAGCGAAATACCGTGGCCACTTAATAATTGCTGGATGTCCTTGGCAAAACCAACAGATTGTGGGCCAAATTTGCTATCAAATTGCCAGATCTTACCAGCACCAAAATCTGATTCTGTAGCAACGATATGCTTTGATAAATCAGCTGCATGTTTAGCTGCATAAGCTCTGGCGCCGACTAAACCACCTTCTTCATTACCAAACAACACCACGCGGATGGTTCTTTTCGGTTGGCCCATCTTTTTGATCAAAGCCCCCGTCGCCATCACCAAACCTACTCCCGCGCCATCATCTAAGGCGCCTGTGCCTTGATCCCATGAATCCAAATGCGCGCTGATCAGGACAACTTCATCAGGGTGCTCTGAACCGGTGATTTCGGCAATGACGTTGTGGCTGACCGCATCCTGGGTATGGTTTTCCATATTCAGTCGTATTTTTGCTTCTGGCGCTTTCGCGATGACTTTGCTTAATTGCATGGCATCAGGTACCGAAATTGCCACTGCTGGAATTTTCGGTATGCCTTCTTCGTAACTCATTTTACCAGTGTGAGCAAAGCGGTTGTTACTGGTGCCGACCGAACGGATGATAATAGCTTTAGCGCCTAATCTGGCAGCTTCAACCGCACCTTTGGAGCGGGCGCCAACTACTTTGCCATATTGCGAACCAATTTTATCTTTGGTCATCGCTTTATTGATAAACACCATTTTTCCGCTGACCTGTTCTGGTTTGGCCTGCATTAAATCTTCCAGGCTGTTAAACATCACGATACTGGCGGAAATACCCTTGGCATCGGTGCCCACTGAACCACCTAAAGCTGTTAATACCAATGATTGTGGGAATGGGCTGATAATTTCCAGTCGAGCATTGCCGCGCTGCCAGAATGGCGTGGTGAACTGTTCAGTCCAGACTTTATCGTATCCGAGTTGTTGGAGTTTGCTGGTGGCCCAAGCGACGGCTTTAGCATCCGCCGGACTACCAGCCAGGCGTGGTCCGATTTCGACGGTTAATTCTTCGGTCAGTTGATAGGCCAACTGATCATTCGCAATTGTCGGTAAGGTGATTAGGCATAACAAGGCGGCAGAGAAGGTCAACATTGATTTAGGCATGGCAGGTTTCGATTAGGTTAGTGGTCGGAAATGACAGGCATTACTTTAGCACGGCCAGAATTCGATCGCACCGTACAGCTATCTGCTGTTTTACGGAATTGACCTCATTTCGCGTTATGCCACCCTGAACAGGGCAAAACTCTGCAATCGGAAACAAACGTTAACAAAAGGTAGGTATGATTTAGCTGAATTAGCGCGTTATAATATGATCCAGGTTCGAAAGTATAAGCTTGCAGCATGGTTTTCAAGCACGCGTGCCAATGCCGTTTTGTTACCAAATATGTAATATATGTAATAAAAATGGTCTTACCAGTTCACTTTTTGCGTAAAAAAGTTACTTATTTCACTTTAATCTATTGTATACAGCAGGGCTGCTGGTAGATAATGAGACGTCTAGACATGCACGGTGAAACTGAAATGAACTTACAAGATATGGTGAATAACTCAGCTAAAGCAGTTAAATTGCTGAAGGCTGTATCGAATGAACGTCGGTTGTTAATCCTGTGCCATCTACTCGCTGGCGAATTATCGGTTGGTGAAATGAACGATAAACTGGGGTTGAGTCAATCAGCTTTGTCACAGCATTTGGCATTGTTGCGTCGCAATAAGTTAGTCAAAACGCGAAAAGAGGCGCAAACGGTGTTTTACAGTATGAACAGCAGAGAAGCAGAAGCAGTGATTGGCTTGATGCACAATCTGTACTGTCCAAAACTGTAATCCCTAAAATACACAGACTACAGTGTAAAAAATCCCGCCAATTGGTGGGATTTTTTTTAGCCATAAAAAAACAGGGGTCAGAGTTAATTGCTAATAAAAATTAACAATTGACTCTGACCCCTGTTTTAACAGGTACAAAAAAACGCCTTTCGGCGTTCTTTTGTTGGTGTCAATTAAGCGGCTGTTACCAATGCCTTAACGTGGGCATTTAAACGTGACTTATGACGTGCAGCTTTATTCTTATGGATCAGACCTTTGTCTGCCATACGGTCAATCACTGGAACCATTTTCTTAAACGCTTCTTGCGCAGCTACTGCATCAGAAGTTAACACTGCTGCGTAGGTTTTCTTGATGAAAGTACGCATCATTGAGCGCTGACTTGCGTTTTGCTGACGACGCTTTTCAGATTGAATAGCGCGTTTCTTAGCAGACTTAATGTTAGCCAAGGTAACACTCCTAAAAACTAAACCGGGACTCTTTAAAGGCCGCATAATATGCCTATTTTGTAGGCCCTTGTCAAATGATTTTACCGGCGAAAAGCAGAATTAAATCCCGCTGCTGCTGGCTTTCCCGAAGGTCTCAGGTGACAATAGCGCCATTATGACAGAAGGAGTGTGGCGTGTCCGCTAAGTTATTCAAATCAGGCATGATTGTCAGTGTCATGACGCTAATTTCCAGGGTGTTAGGGCTGGTCCGGGACGTGGTAACAGCCAATGTACTGGGCGCTGGCGCTATGGCTGACGTGTTTTTGATGGTCAACCGCATTCCAAATTTTTTGCGTCGTTTATTTGCCGAAGGCGCATTTTCGCAGGCTTTTGTGCCGGTGTTGTCGGAAGTCAAAGCCAAACACGGTGACGATGCGGTCCGTGAACTGATGGCTAAAGCATCCGGTACTTTGGGTTTGATTGTTACCGGCGTGACTTTACTGGGCATGATTGGCTCGCCGGTGCTGATGGCTTTGTTTGGCATGGGCTGGTTTGAAGCTTATGTAAGTGGTGAGCCTGAGGGCGAAAAATACTTACAAGCCAGTGTGCTATTAAAAATCACCTTTCCTTATCTGTGGTTTATCACTTTTGTCGCTTTATCCGGCGCCATTCTCAATACCTATAATAAATTCGCTGTTGCGGCTTTTAGCCCGGTCTTTTTGAATATCGCGATGATCGGTGCGGCGATTTATCTGACGCCTTATTTTGATGACGCTTCTTCGGCATTGGCCTGGGGCGTGTTTTTAGGTGGGTTGTTGCAGTTTTTGTTTCAACTGCCGTTTTTAGCCAAAGCGGGTTTATTAGTAAAGCCACGTTGGGCCTGGCGGGATGAGCATGTCACCCGTATTCGTAAATTGATGTTACCCGCGTTGTTTGGGGTATCCGTTAGTCAAATTAATTTATTGCTTGACGCCATTATTGCGTCATTTTTAATGACCGGCTCTGTCGCCTGGTTGTATTACTCGGACCGATTACTGGAATTTCCGCTGGGCATGTTTGGCATTGCCATTGCCACCGTGATATTACCAAGCTTATCCCGCCAGTTCGCCACTGAAAATCATCACGAATTTAAGCGCACTTTAGACTGGTCCATCAGCATTATTTGTCTGCTTGGCTTGCCATCGATGGCCGGTTTAATTGTGCTGGCAGAGCCGATTTTATTAACGGTGTTTGCGCACGGTAAATTTACAGCCTTTGATGCCAGCCAAAGTAGTTTAAGTCTGATTGCCTATGCGTCGGGTCTGGTGCCGCTGATGCTGATTAAAGTACTGGCACCGGCTTTTTATGCACGCCAGGACATTAAAACACCGGTACGGATTGGTATTATTGCGATGGTGGCGAATATGGTGTTTAACCTGATGCTGGCACCTTTTATCAGTTATGTTGGCCTTGCTTTGGCGACGGCGATGTCTGGCGGATTAAACGCCTGGCTGCTTTACCATGGTCTGGTTAAGCGCGATATTTATCGGTGTGGTACTGCAACCTTATGGCTGATTGCCAAAGCAGCGCTGGCTGCAGGTCTGATGGCAGCCGTGTTGTGGTGGGTTTCACCGACGATCAGCCAGTGGCAACAAATGGCTTTTTCGGCTAAAGCACAACAGCTCACGTTATTGGTGGTGATCGCAGCGCCAGCCTATTTTGCGTTGCTTTGGCTGTTCGGCGTCAGGATAAACCAGCTGAAACGGCAGACAATTGCTGAAACTAAAAGCTGATGCAGTTATAATCGGCCGTTTACACAGCAAATCAGAGTAGTTATAGCGGCATGGAGTTAATTCGCGGCCTGCAAAATATTAAGCCAAATCATCGGGGTTGTGTATTAACCATCGGTAATTTTGACGGCGTGCATCTGGGGCATCAAGCGGTGCTCAGCCAGGTGCAGCAAATTGCTAAAGCCAGATCATTACCGGCGGTGGTGATGGTATTTGAGCCGCAACCGCTGGAATTGTTTAATCCGGCTGCCGCGCCAGCCCGTTTAACGCGTTTTCGCGAAAAGTATCATTGGCTAAAAGAGCTGGGGCTGGACCGCTTGCTCTGCGCCAGTTTTAACCGTGAATTTGCGGCGCAGGATCCGGAGCAATTTATTACCGGTTTGCTGCTGGAAAAACTCAATGTGCAGCATTTAATAGTCGGCGACGATTTTTGTTTTGGTAAAAACCGCAGCGGCAATTTTGCCTTGTTACAACAAGCAGCGCAGCAACATGGTTTTGGTCTGACCAACACCGCCAGCTTAAAACAAGGTGATGTGCGGGTATCCAGCACCTTAATTCGGCAGGCGCTGGAACGCGACGAATTAACGTTGGCCGAAGCGATGTTAGGGCGACCGTTTTCGCTGATGGGGCGGGTACGCCACGGTGAAAAAGTCGGACGGCAACTTGGTTTTCCAACTGCCAACGTCTGGTTATATCGCAATAAATTACCGGTGCGCGGCGTGTACGCCATCGAAGCATTCACCGAGCAGGGGCATTTTCATGGGGTGGCCAATATTGGTGCCAGACCAACCCTGCAAGGGAAAAAAGAACAACTAGAAGCACATTTTTTTGATTTTCAGGGGGATTTATACGGCCAGCAAATCGAAGTGATTCTGCGCCATAAAATCCGCGCCGAGCGTAAATTTGCGTCATTGCCTGAACTTCAGCAACAAATTCAACTGGATGCCGCCGCTGCGCGGTCATATTTCAGCATTTCAAATTAAAATGATCAGTCATGTCAATGACAGAGCTAACACGGGATAGATGGGATGAGTGATTACAAACATACGTTAAATTTGCCGGATACGGCATTTGCCATGCGCGCCAATCTGGCGCAGCGTGAGCCACAAATGCTGGCGAACTGGACCAAAGCCGACTTGTACGGCCAAATCCGCGCCGCCAAAAAAGGCAAAAAAACTTTTATCCTGCACGATGGCCCTCCTTACGCCAATGGCAACATTCACATCGGTCACGCTGTTAATAAAATTCTAAAAGACATCATTGTCAAAGCCAAAACGCTGGACGATTTTGACGCACCATATGTGCCGGGTTGGGATTGTCATGGCCTGCCTATCGAGCTGGTGGTCGAGAAAAAGTACGGCAAACCAGGCGTGAAATTATCGGCTGCAGAATTTCGGCAAAAATGCCGCGACTATGCGCTGACGCAAATTGACGCACAAAAAACTGACTTTATCCGCTTAGGCGTGCTGGGCGATTGGGACAACCCATACCGCACCATGGATTTTGCTTTTGAAGCCAATATCATCCGTTCTTTGTCGCGCATTATCGACAATGGCCATTTACAACAAGGCTTTAAGCCAGTGCATTGGTGCACTGACTGTGGTTCAGCTTTGGCCGAAGCGGAAGTGGAATATCAGGACAAAGTATCGCCAGCCATTGACGTGCGGTTCCGTTTTGTCGATGAAACTGTGGCCGATAAATTTGACCATCCGGAAAATCACCGTGGTCAGGGTCCAATCTCTGTGGTTATTTGGACCACTACGCCATGGACCATTCCAGCCAACCGCGCTGTGGCCTTAAATGCCGAGTTAAATTACAGCCTGGTGCAGGTTGAAGAAGGCCCGAACGGTGCTGAGCGCCTGGTGATCGCCACCGATTTAGTCAAAGAAGTGATGGCGCGCGCCAATATCGAAAAATACCATGCGCTGGGCTTTTGCAAAGGTGCGGCGCTGGAACTTTCAAAGCTGAAACATCCGTTATACGACTTCGAAGTACCGGTGGTGCTGGGCGACCACGTCACCACCGATTCTGGTACCGGCGCTGTACACACTGCACCTGGCCACGGTCAGGAAGACTTTGTGGTCGGTCTGAAATATGGTCTGGAAGTGGCGAACCCGGTTGGTGCCAATGGTGTTTATCTGCCGGATACGCCAATGTTTGCTGGCCAGCATGTATTCAAAGCCAATGACACCGTGGTTGCTGCACTGCAGGAAGCTGGTGCGTTATTGCTGCACAAATCTTATACCCACAGCTATCCACATTGCTGGCGCCATAAAACGCCGATTATCTTCCGTGCTACGCCGCAGTGGTTTATCAGCATGGAACAAGCCGGTCTTCGCAGCAAATCACTGACTGAAATCGAACAAACCCGTTGGATCCCGGATTGGGGTCAACAGCGAATTGAAAAAATGGTCGCCGGTCGCCCGGACTGGTGTATTTCCCGTCAGCGTACCTGGGGCGTGCCGATTGCGCTGTTTGTCGACAAAGACACCGGCGCCTTGCATCCAAAGACCAAAGATCTGATGGAACAAGTGGCGCAACTGGTTGAGCAACAAGGCATTCAGGCCTGGTTTGATTTAGAAGCTGCGACTTTGCTGGGTGAAGAAGCTGCGCAATACGTTAAGGTTTCGGACACGCTGGACGTCTGGTTTGACTCAGGTGTGACTCACGCTTGTGTGATTGATCCACGTCCGGAATTTGGCGGCGCTACTCAGGCTGATTTGTATTTAGAAGGTTCAGATCAACACCGTGGCTGGTTTATGTCGTCGTTGATGACTGGTGTTTCTATCAAAAACCACGCGCCGTACAAACAAGTGCTGACCCATGGTTTTACCGTCGATGGTGAAGGCCGCAAAATGTCCAAATCTTTGGGCAATGTGGTATCGCCGCAGGACGTGATGAACAAACTGGGCGCTGATATTTTACGCTTGTGGGTGGCAACGACCGACTACACCTCAGAAATGACGGTATCTGATGAGATCCTAAACCGTGCTGCTGACAAATACCGCCGGATTCGTAATACCGCGCGTTTCCTGCTGGCGAACTTGCATGGTTTTAATCCGGCCACCGATTTAGTACCGCTGAACGAGCTGGTTGAGCTGGACCTGTGGATGGTGCAACGCGCCGCTGCGCTACAACAAGAAATCATTGCTGCTTATGATGATTATCAGTTCCATGTGGTGAGTCAGAAATTAATGAATTTCTGTACCGTGGAGCTGGGCAGTTTTTATCTGGACGTGATTAAAGACCGTCAGTACACCGCCAAAACCGATGGTCATGCCCGTCGTTCTTGTCAGACGGCGCTTTATCACATCATTGAAGCCATGGTGCGCTGGATGGCGCCGGTGATGAGCTTCACTGCGCAGGAAATCTGGGAAATTCTACCAGCACGGCCGTCAACTTTTGTCTTCACCGAAGTCTGGTATCAAGGGTTAGATAAAGTGCCGGCCGGTCAGTTGGATGATGCCTTCTGGCAACAACTGCTGTTGGTGCGTGATGAAGTGAATAAAGTGATTGAAGGTGCACGTAAAGAAGGCAAGGTCGGTGCTTCGTTGCAAGCTGAAGTGACGTTGTTCGCACAAGGTGATTTAGCTGTTGCCCTACAAAAAGTCGCGACTGAACTACGGTTCGTGCTGATTACTTCAACAGCTGATGTGTCAACTGCAACGGCTCCGGCTGAAGCCGTTGCCACGGATATCGCTGGTTTATCGGTGCTGGTTGCGGCATCAAGTGCCGCCAAGTGCGAACGTTGCTGGCATCATCGCCACGATGTAGGTGCCAATCCGGCGCATCCGGAAATTTGTTTGCGCTGCGTTGATAACGTAGAAGGCGCTGGCGAACCACGGGTGTTTGCATAATGGCTGGCAGTCATGTTTCGGGCAGTAAAATCGCCATCTTCAGCGAATCTGGCTGGCGGTTCTGGTGGCTGGCGCTGTTAGTGCTGGTTGTCGACCAATTGACCAAAGTCTGGGTGATCCAAAACTTCGAATTTGGTGAATCTATTCAGCTGTTGCCGGTATTTAATTTTACTTATGCCCGCAATTACGGCGCTGCTTTTTCGTTTTTAGGTGACGCCGGTGGCTGGCAACGTTGGTTGTTTACCGGCATTGCGGTGGTGGTTTCAATTGCGCTCAGTGTTTGGCTAACCAAACTTAAGCGGCAACAGTGGAAATTATCGCTGGCGTTGGTGCTGATTGTTGCTGGGGCGATTGGCAATTTAATTGATCGTAGCCTTTATGGTTATGTCGTTGATTTTTTACATGTTTATTATCAGCAGTGGCATTATCCGGTATTTAATATTGCCGATTGCGCCATCACCATTGGTGCTGGCTTGCTGATTTGGGACAGCTTTTCGCCTGATTTGGCGGAAGAATCTAATCAAAAGTGAGTGTGTGATGTCGATTGAAGCGGTAAACGAAGCGGCAACAGAAGTGGAAAATGGTGCTGTGATCGGGGCTGGTAGCACGGTGATTTTTCACTTTGATATCAAGTTAACCGATGGCAGCGCCGCCGAAAGTACCCGCGTGCACAATAAGCCGGCGAAATTGCAAATGGGTGATGGTAGTTTATCGCCCGCTTTTGAGGCGGAGTTAGCGGGTTTACAGGCCGGTGATAAAAAAGTATTTACGCTCGCACCGGAAGACGCTTATGGCTTGCCTAACCCGGACAATATTTATTATGTTGATCGCAGCAAGTTTTCGCTCGAAGCTCCAGCGCAAGTTGGGATGATTGTTGGCTTTGCTATGCCTGATGGTTCTGAACTTCCAGGACTTATCCGCGAAGTGGTTGGCGATTCAGTGACGGTGGATTTTAACCATCCATTGGCTGGCCAGACTTTAACTTTTAATGTTGAAATTGTGCAGGTGAGTAACTAAGCATGGATATTTTTCTGGCCAATCCACGTGGTTTTTGTGCGGGTGTTGATCGGGCGATCAGCATTGTTTCCCGTGCCTTAGAGTTGTACGAGCCGCCCATTTATGTGCGTCACGAAGTGGTGCACAACAAGTTTGTGGTGGATGGCCTGCGTCGCAGTGGTGCGGTGTTTGTTGATGAATTGGACGAAGTGCCGGATGGCAATATCGTGATTTTCTCCGCCCATGGCGTATCACAAGCGGTGCGGGAAAATGCTAAACAACGTGGTTTAAAAGTATTTGATGCCACTTGTCCGCTGGTGACCAAGGTGCATATGGAAGTGACCCGCGCCAGTCGCAAAGGCATTGAATGTATTCTGATTGGCCACGCCGGACATCCGGAAGTTGAAGGCACCATGGGTCAGTATGACAATCCGGCTGGTGGTATTTATCTGGTGGAATCAGTCGAAGATGTGGCGAAGCTGGAAGTGAAAAACCCGGAACAGCTCTGTTTTTCCAGCCAGACCACCTTGTCAGTGGACGATACGGCCGATGTGATTGACGCGTTACGCCAGAAATACCCAGAGATTGAAGGCCCACGCAAAGACGATATTTGTTACGCCACTCAAAACCGGCAGGACGCGGTACGCGAACTCGCCGCCAAAGTGAATTTGTTGCTGGTGGTTGGTGCTAAAAATAGCAGTAACTCCAATCGCTTGCGTGAGCTTGCTGAAAAGATGGGGTGTCCGGCATTTTTAATCGACACCGCCGCTGATATTCAGCAGCAATGGTTGAGTGATATCAAAGCCGTGGGTGTGACCGCAGGTGCTTCAGCACCGGAAGTGTTGGTGCAGCAAGTGGTGCAGCAACTAACGGCCTGGGGTGGCAAACAAGTGATTGAACACCCGGGACGTGAAGAAAACGTGGTGTTTGCTGTTCCGGCTGAATTGCGTTAAGTCCTGCCGATGAACGCTCAAACTGCTCGCTCTGACCCATCATCAGCGAATAAGGTGCAGTTTGAGCAGTTACTGCCGGCGTTTTGTCGCGGCCGTATTGTGATTCGGGTGATGGTGCTGGCGCAGGCGTTGGCAATTTTGCTGGCACTGGCACCGGATGTCAGCAGTCATTTCTGGTCGCGCTTAGGCCTCACTTCGTTATTTGTGCATTGGGTGGCATTGTTAACGGTGGCGTTGTTGTGCCGCTTTCAGCACCGGTTGTACAAAGTACCGCCGCAACCATTGGCCGCGCTGGCGTTATTATTGTTATTGCTGGTGACATTGGCCGTCAGTACCGCCGCTTATTCGATGTTGCATGCCAGTGGCTGGCAACAACCCACTGATTTTTATCATTTCCTACTGCAAACTTTGCTGATCGCCTTATTAGTTGGGGTGATGGGCATTCAACTGTTTGCGCTTTATGTTGAACATAGCTGGCGCTTGACCGCGCAATCACGCTCGGAGCTGGATGCCTTGCAAGCGCGAATTCGGCCGCATTTTTTGTTTAATAGCCTCAATACTGTGGCTGAACTCACCCAACAAGACCCTGCCGCCGCCGAGCAAGCCTTACTTGATTTAGCCAGTTTATTTCGCGCCGCATTAAATGCCGGGGTGCAGGTAGAACTGCAGGAAGAGCTTGCTCTGGCAAAACAATATCTGGCGCTGGAACAATGGCGTTTAGGCTCTCGCTTGCAGCTTGAATGGCAGGTGCCAGACGATTTACCCCATACCATGCTGCCATGCTTAACCTTACAGCCGTTGCTGGAAAATGCTGTGCGTCATGGTATCGAACGCTGCAGCAAACCAGGACTTATTCATTTTGAAGTCAATGTATCGACGCGTTATTTAACCATGCTGCTGACCAATCCCGCCGGAGAATTACCACCGGCAGAAGATGGCAATGGCATGGCGCTGCAAAATATCCGGCGTCGGCTGGAGCTACAATTTGGCGACGAGGCCAGACTCAGCACCACTGCAACAGAGGGCGAATATCGGGTGAAACTGGTGATCCCGCTCACCCCGTCCAAGGTGAACAGATGAAAGTGCTGATTGTCGACGACGAACCCTTAGCGCGGGCCAGGTTGCAACGGTTATTGCTGGCGCATCCGGCTTATCAGGTGGTGGGCGAGGCGGCGGATGGCGGTTCTGGTTTGCAGCTGGCCGTAGAATTACAACCGGATTTGGTGTTTTTAGATATTGAGATGCCGGATCGCAACGGCTTAAGCGTTGCCGCGGAACTGTTGCAACTACAACCACCGCCAGCGGTGGTGTTTGTCACGGCGCATCCGCAACACGCGTTAGCGGCTTATCAAGTCGCGCCAGCCGATTATCTGTTAAAACCCATCTCGGCCGAGCGGCTGGCGACCAGCTTGCAACGCATCGGGCTTGCCACCAAAGCCCACCTTGAAAAACAGCAACAGCAGCATTGGCTGAGTTACAAAAGTGGCAGCAGTTTACGCCGAGTCGAATTACAACAGCTGTTTTATCTGCAGGCTGATGAAAAGTACGTGCGGATGGTGTTTGCCGGTGGCGAAGCACTGACCGAACTCAGCCTGAAGCAGTTAGAAGATTTGTATCCACAGCAGTTATTACGCATTCATCGCCATACGCTGGTGCTAAAGCGCAGGCTAAAAGCCTTGCACACTCTGCCGGATGGTCGCCACGTGCTGGAGCTGTGGCAAAGTGATGATTTACTCGAAATCAGCCGACGGGAACTTGGACGAATTCGCCAGTTGTTGTTACCGCCTTTAAGTTAACGAACCGCGCTTTTTCGGTAAATAAGCCTGAATTTTCTTTCTTCTGCCCGCCAGCCTACCGCTTGTCGGCAGCTTTTGCCGTTTATCAGAAACTCCTCGCCTACAGCAATTTCATTCTTTTATATTAACCTCGCATTTACCATCTGCGTTGGCAACGTTGACCACACCACAGGAGACTTTATGGAGAGCGGAAGCAGGATCAGACCCGGCCGTGGGTTCAGTTTGATGGAATTGATGATCACCATCGCGGTGTTGGCGATTACGCTGGCCATTGCTGTACCTTCGTTTAGTGGTGTGATCGGCGAAAGCAAATTACGCAGTCAAGCCAGTGAAATCCAGAGTGCATTGACCTTTGCCCGCACCGAAGCTATCCGGTTAAATCGAAGTGTGGTGTTTTGCCATTCCAACAATGGGGTGAATTGCACCGTCCCGGCAAGCTCTGGCTGGGAAGGCTGGCTGGTCAGCGCCGCAGGGGCTGCTTTGGAGACGCCTGCACTCCCGGTCGCCCGTACTGGCATTATCGCTGCCACTCCGATGCGGATTTCCTCCGGCCCCAATCTGGCAGCCGCGACCCATGTTATTCGTTTTACACCACAAGGCTTGGCGCGTGGTTTTGCCAATAATATTCCATTGTCGGACCTAATCCAGGTATGCATTACTCAGCAAACGGTGAATCCGAATACCCGCGAGATCCAATTTAGTTCCGGTGGGCGTAGCCGGATTGTGGCAACGGACAATGCTGGCGCCTGTTTGTAATTTTCAGGCTGACTGGGAGGAATGAAGTTGAATAAACGAATGAATTCTATAGGTAATGCCGGCCGGAATTTACAGCATCAGTTCGGTGTGTCGCTGTTGGAAGTGCTGATTGCGGTGCTGGTGTTGTCGGTTGGTTTATTAGGCATTGCTGGTTTACAAACGGCGAATCTGCGAAATACCCAAAGTGCGCATCAGCGCACGGTGGCTGTGTTACTGGCCGCAAGTATGGCAGAGCGGATCCGGGCTAATCCGGTGGCAGCTGCTACAGGCGCATTTGTGCTGGCTAAAAACTGTAAAGCGCTGTCGGCAGGGGGCAGTATTCAAAGTGTGGAACATGCCAACTGGATGAACGAAATCAGAATCAGTTTAGGCACCGCCGAAACCAGCTGCGGTGAGGTCAGTTATGTGGCAGGAACGCGGACTTACACCGTCAATGTATTTTGGGATGACTCCAGAGCGATTGGCGGTCTGGCCAGTATGAACATTACCCATGTGGTGAGAATATGACCATGCTGTTTCAACATAAGCAAACTACTGCTGGTTTTACCCTGATTGAACTGATGATCAGTTTGTTGTTGGGGACCTTTTTGATTGGAGGGGTGATTGGTGTTTATATCGCGAATAGCCGCACCAATCAGGTTAATGAGCAAATGGGCCAGATGCAACAAGCCAGTCAGGTGAGTTTTCAATTATTAAGCCGTGACGTGCAGCATGCCGGGTATTCCGGTTGTGGCAACATCGTGGCGTCCCAGGTGGTTAATGTCTTGAATCCATTACCCTGGTGGTCGAACTGGGTGGGTGGGGTGCAAGGTTATGAAAATGCCGCCATGCCCAATTTTACCGCCGGTGCTATCCCGGCGCTGGCTAATACCGACGGCCTGCACCTGATGTATGGACGGGGCGTCAGTTCCTCTGTGGTCTCGCACAATGCCGCGGCGGTGCCTTCAATGGCGATCAATCAAAATCCTGGCGTGATAGTGCCTAACGATATTTTGCTGGGCTGTGATTCAAGGATGGCCGTGATCTTCCGGGCTACCGCGGTTGCCGGCAATAACATTACCCACAGCTTAGGCGGTGCGGCACCTGCCAATAATACTTTGAACTTCGGGATTGCCCCGGATGGCAGTCGATATCAACGGAATTTATCAACCGATGCCGGATTGGTGATGCCGCTGGAGTCGGTGGGCTGGTTTGTCGGCACAGCGAACGGCGTGAGCTCGTTGTATCGGGTAGCGCTGGTGTCTGGCGCGGTGCAAATTGAGGAAGTGGTTCAAAACGTTCAGGATTTACAACTGCAGTATCTGGAACAAGGGGCGAATAACTACGTTGATGCCAATTTAGTGGTGGATTGGGGCATGGTGATGTCTGTTCGCGCCACGTTAACTTTGGCCGATAATCCAACGATGCCGGTAGCTCTGGGGATCCGTCAAATCAGTCAGGTCATTAACCTGCGCAATAGGAAGGTGTAATGATGGGAAAACAACAAAAACAGCCGCAAAAATCACAACAAGGGATGGCGTTGGTGATCAGTTTGCTGTTGCTGGTTGCTATTACCTTACTGGCGGTCAGTACGATGCGCAGCACCACCATGCAAGAACGAATGGCTTCCAACTTAAACGACCGTGAACTGGCCAAACAAGTGGTCGAAAGTACCATTCGTCAGGCTGCCACGTTGTTTCCACCCGCGCCGGGTTCGGCCTGGTATACCGCCACTTTACCAGTGCCAGCAGCGGACACTGCGGATGTCTGGCAAACACCCGCGGCCTGGGACAATGCCGGTGTGGTCGACATGACTATTGGTGGTCAAAATTTTAGCGGTCAGTTTCTCGTGGAAAACATGGGTTTTTGGGTCAATCCGCGAACGCCAAACTGCAAAGTGAAAGATGATCCGCTGTGCGAAAGTCAGACTTATCGCATTACTGCACGAACCACCCCAACGGCTGGCCGCGCCAGTGTGATCTTACAAGCCATCTGGCGGATGTAAGTAACCGTTTGCAGGAGAACGAAGATGTCGCTTCAGAAAACGAACAAAACCCGTGCCTATGGCTGGTTGTTACTCAGCATGGCCTTTGGTGCTTGCACCGCCGAAGCGGCGATTGATATTTCAACCGCACCGTTGGAGACGGGGACTGCAGTGCCGCCGAATATCCTCTTTATGCTTGATGACTCAGGGTCGATGCGCTGGGGTTTTATGCCTGATGGGTTACAGTCAAGCTTCAATTTGACCACGGATTATTGTGATTATAAAAAAGAATTAAAAAAAGTGTCAGGGAAATGGGTCGAAGTTAAAACACTGATTACCGACACGTACACCGGGGCCACCGTCTTGCGCTGCCAAACAACGGGGCGTAAATATCTGGCGTCAAGTCATGCGAATAAAGTGTATTACAACCCATTGATTACTTATACGTTACCAAAAAAGCCCGATGGTTCCGATTACCCTTTGCCTGCTTACAACAGTGCGCCACATAACGGATATAGTGGATCCTCTGCCAAAATCGACTTGAGTAGCAATTACCGGGCGTTAATCACTGACTACTATTTCCCCAATGGTTCAACCGGTTTTACTGTGAGCAATGTCAAATCTGATAATGGCGTTGATGTCCTCGATATTCGGGAGGGGTTCTACTTTAATTTTAAGCCGGGTGAAGGTTGTAGTGACACCTCATGGGATGACAGTTGTTTTGAGCTCAAATGGATGTCCGATGCTGATGTAGATGACAAGCAACGGCAAAACTTTGCCAATTGGTTTTCGTTTTATCGTACCCGGTTGATGTCGTCTAAAGCGGGTGTTTCACTCGCCTTTGAAAATCAGGGGAATGCGATCCGCGTTGGATATAGCGCGATCAATATTAAGGATAATGTCCATGCTAGCGTTGCTGCATTTAGTGGCACCGCTAAAACTGGTTTTTTTACCTGGTTGCACGAGAAAGCTGCAGATGGTGGTACGCCGCTACGTGAAGCCTTAACCGTCGCCGGTGAATATTTCAAGACAGATGACAAAGCGTGGCAGACCAACCCCGGCGTCGAAGGTTCTGCACTACTCGAATGTCGGCAGAATTTTACTATTTTGATGACGGATGGGTATTACAGCGAAGGATTTTCTGGGGCTGGTGATCAGGACAGTTCCGATGGCGAGACGATTACGGGTCCCAACAGTAAATCGTTCACTTATAAAGCCGGCAACCCGTTTCAGGATGGCAAAGCGGATACGCTGGCTGATGTGGCGATGAAATACTGGAAAAATGACTTAAGGTCAGATTTGCCAAATACCGTGCCTTCTTCGGAAGATGGCAATCCCGCGTTTTGGCAGCATATGGTGACTTTTGGCGCTGGTTTGGGCGTCGAAGGTTCAATTAAACCTTCAAAAACAGCTTTTGACGCCATTAAAAATAGTGGTGCAGTGAGTTGGTGGGGAGGGACTGATAACGAAAACAAAATCAATGATTTGCTGCATGCTGGAGTCAACAGCCGTGGTGACTTTTTCAGTGCCAACGATCCAATATCATTTGCCACTGGCTTGGCGAAAACTTTAGATACGATCCAGGCTCGGGTGGGGTCGGCATCTAATATTGCTGCCACGGCCATTAACTCACTGCAAACCGAATCAAATTTATTTCAGGCCAGATATGTTGCCGGGAAATGGAGTGGTGACTTATGGTCCTATGATGTAAATAACATTACCACACCGGTTTGGAAGGCTAGTGAGCAAGTCCCGGCATTTGGCAGCCGCAACGTGTTGGTTAGCAACGGCAGTAGCGGCGCACGTGACTTTAGCTGGGACAATTTGACGGCAGCTGAAAAAACTGCGCTCGGAGAAGATAACGAGATTGTTGATTACCTGCGTGGCGATCAGTCAAAAGAGGTGTTCAAAGGCGGTAAATATCGGAATCGTTTGTCAGTCTTAGGCGATCTGGTGAACTCTTCACCTGAACTGGTTGGCCAACCTATTGATATGAGCTATCACCGTTTCAACTGGGCTGGTGCCGCAAGTTATCGTAGTTTTCTTGGTGACTCAGCAGTAACGGCAAGAGATCCAATGATTTATGTTGGCGGTAATGACGGTATGTTACACGGTTTCAACTCTGAAACTGGCGTTGAAGTCTTTGCTTTTATCCCTGCTGCGGTGATGGCTCCGGTCAGTGGCAGCCTTAATGTACTTAAAAAGTATTCTGAACCCACATATTCTCATCGGTTTTCAGTGGATGGCTCACCGGCAGTAGCGGATGTATATATCGATGGGGGTTGGAAAAGTATTCTGATCGGCGGTATGGGGCGAGGTGGTAACGGTTTATTTGTCATTGATGTGACGGTCCCATCGGAAGTTGATGGTAGTAAAGTACTGTGGGACAAGTCTTTTGCTGAAATGGGGGTTTATTTAGGCAAACCACAGGTGCATCGAATGGAATCCGGCGATTGGGCCATTCTGGTCGGTTATGGTCTAAATAACAGCAGCCATAAATCCGGCTTATTGGTGATTGATGTAAAAACAGGTAACGTGCTGAAAGCGCTGCCAACATCAGCAGGTACTGCCGGTGATCCAAATGGCATTTCTGAAGTGAATGTGCTGGATATCGATGCTGACGGCAGTGTCGACTGGGTCTATGGCGGGGATTTGCACGGCAACATCTGGAAATTTGATCTGTCAGCCGCTTCGACCAGTAGCTGGGGGATTGCCAATTCAAGTCAGCCATTGTTTCAGGCGAAAGATGGCAGTGGCAACCGTCAGAAAATTACCGGTGGTGTAATGAGCAGTATCGATCCAAAAACCGGCAAAAGTTGGGTGTTTTTTGGGACTGGTCAGTACTTAAATCAGGACGATCCAAGCAATACCCAAACCCAAACCTGGTATGGCATTATCGATGGTCCAACGGTGAGCTCACGTGCCGAGTTGGTGCAAAGAACCATTACCAAAGCCGGTGACGATCGGGTCGTGACTGCAGCGAGTGTGCTTGATCCGGCCAAAAAAGGCTGGTACATGGATTTAATTGATACCAGAGAACGGATTGTTGATTTACCGGTGGTGATTGGTGGCGATATTGTGATGAACACCATGATCCCTGATACCAATGTCTGTAACCCGACGGGTTCGGGCTATGTGATGGCGGTTTCGCCTTATGTCGGTGGCAGGCTGAAAAGGCCGTTTTTTGACACCAACGATGACGAAGCATTTACCAACGACGATCAAGTTACGGTCGGTACGGAGAAGGTTGAAGTCAGTGGGATCAAAGTGGGCAGCATGAACAGCGTGGTGACGTTTACCAAAAAAGGTGACAAGGTCATGGCCTTGGTCAACTGTGAGAATGCAAACGTCTGCGAAGAGCCAGCGAATGTTAACAAAAACAATGGCTTGCAATCTTGGCATGAGATCAGCAATTAAGTAAGTTATTAGGTAAGTGATTAAGTAATGGAGTATCAGATGCAACAACAACAACGTGGTTTTAGTCTGATGGAATTGATGGTTGCTGTAACGATTATAGGGATTATTGTGGCGGTAGCACTACCGTCGTATAACAGCCATATGCTAACTACCAGGCGTACAACAACAACTTCCTGTGTGGTTGAACTGGCGCAGTTTATGGAACGGGTTTACACCACTAGTATGGATTACAGCAAGGATAATGCGGGTAAAGCAACTGTGTTGCCAGCAAGTAGTTGCCGTAATGATTTAGCTGATTTTTATACCTTAAGTTTGGTGGCAACAGCACAAGCCTTTACCCTGACGGCGACACCGATTGGCGCACAGACGAACGACACCAGCTGTGGCATTTTAACGTTAAATCACGCTGGAGCCCGCACTGCCGCAGGGGTTGGTACGGCGGCAAAAGTACGGGAGTGCTGGTAAAACCAAGGGCGCGAATTCTGGGATTGATGACAGCGCTCTGCTGTCAATAAAACCCGCATCGAAGGTCAGTCATGAAAGTGACTGGCATTTTTTTTGCGGTAAGGCCAATCATCGACCATCGAAGGCTTAGTACTAAGCCAATGTTTTTTCTTCAGATTAAAATATTTATCATTATTTGTTTGATAAATGTAAATTAATAATTAAATTTAATGTTCAATTGATTGGTGCAAGGATACACCAATGAACAAAGGATTTACGCTGATCGAAGTGTTGTTATGCCTGTTGTTGTTTAGCGTAGGCATGCTTGGTGCGCTGGCAACTCAGGTCTATGCAAGGCAGCAAGTGCTCCTGGCAACACAACGCTTGATGGCAACGGCAATAGTGATGGATGTCGCCGCTTCGTTGCAGTCGGTGCCCGCTGCAGCGCCGTCTTTTCAAGGCAGCTTTTTTCAGCCACCGGCAGCAGTAACGTTGTGTCAGGAGGAGGCGCTTTGTAATGCTGAACAAATGCTGCAAGCGCAGGTTCAACAGCAACTGTCAGTCCTGCTATCCGATTCCGCTTCAAGCTTACCTTTAGCGCAGCTTTGTATTGTGGCTGGCGCTGACCAGCCGGAAATACAAATAAGCTGGCGCGGAGTAACCACCAGCAAATTTCCTGCTCAATCAACCTTGTGTCCATTCCCTGCTGGTTTTTCCCATGTGGCATTACGCGCTGGCGGAGGGCATTGATATGCAACAATTTAATGCTCGTCATGCTCGTGTTGGCTGTAATGGTGGTATGGGCCGCAACGGCTGGACTCTGGTAGAGGCGATGATCAGTATGGCGTTAGGTCTGCTCTGCACCTTAATGCTGATTGCCGGCTGGCAGTGGAACTATCGTGCTTTTATCCAGACCACCCAATTAAGTGAGTTGCAACAAAGCGCGCAGTTTGTGTTGAGTTTTATGCAGCAGGAGCTGGTGAATCAAAACTTCTGGGCTGGATTTCAGCTTCATGAGTTACCACCGACTACTTTAACAACGCCAACAGCTGACTGTGCAGGACCCATTGATAGCGGCAGTTTTCCAAAATTGCAGCAAGGTTTTGTCGGCATTTACAGCGGGACAGTAGGTGATAGCGGCACGCCAGGCTGCCTGACGGTTGCCCGCAAAGGTTCGGATTTTCTGCAATTGAAGCGACTGGCCGGAGCGCCGGCACTCAAAGCTGAGCTGAAAACCAACCGGGTTTATTTACAGCAATATCAACGGTATGCCAGCTTTGTCGCGCTGCATAGCCCAGAGCTTTATGCCGCTGCAACTTATTGGCCTTATGTCCATCAACTCTGGTATGTCGCACTGCAAAAACACGAAGGCAAGAATATCCCAGTGCTGATGCGCAAACGATTGGTACGGCAGATCTCCGGGCAGTTGGCGATGGACACCAGCGCGGTGATTGACGGTGTGGAAATGTTGCATTTTGAATTGGGTGTCGACAGTAACTTTGATGGTCAGATGGACTACAGCAAACCGGCGGCACAGATACCCGATACCGTCTGGCTTGGCCAAAGTGGCAGCATCATCCAGCTGCGGTTTTATGTGCTACTGCGCAGTATCACCGCAGATCTAACTTATACCAATGTTCAGCAGTATCAGTTGGGACAACGACTGTATAAAGCACCTGGCGATCATTATCGCCGGCTATTGGTGTCAAGTGCCGTCACCTTTAACAACCTTTAACTCACCGGAGTGAGAGATGAAATCAGATGGATTTGTACTCGTTGTGTGTTTGTGTTTTATCGCAATGGTCAGCTCAATGGCGCTCAGTACGTTATTGATTGGGCTACTTAGTCAGAAAATCGGGATCGCCGGTCAACAACAATTGCAGCAGCTCAAATTCGCAAAAGCTTTACATCTGCAGCAGACCAGTGGGTATCCGCAGCTGACCGGGACTGCTGAGCTGGCCGTTTGTCCGGCTGAGCTAGCCGTTTGGTCTGAACCTGCCGTGCGTTGTCATTGGGTGGCGCAGAGCAACCAACATCAACAGCTGACTGCCTGGAGCAGCCTGGTGTTGACCACTGAGCTGCAGCTGCCACAGGAGGCGTTATGAACAGGTCTTTTTGTTTGCTGCTACAAGGTCGTTGGCTGAAAATTTGTTTTTTTGCAGTCATATGTTTCATCACTAGCGGGGTTGTGGCGGGTTCCGGCACACCAGTACCAGTCAAAGTTTCAACAGTTGCAACAGTTGCAACCGGCTGGCAGCTAAATACGGCGGGGCAGTACCAACCGCTACCGGGTGATGAGCTGGCTCTACTCATGGACGAAAACCCAACTTTTTGTCAACATCCGCGCCCTGATGGCCGTATTGCGCCTTGGGCAGATGACAATACTGCGCCTCAACCACTGCGGTTTAGTAATGAAGACGGGGTGCTGCGATGGTGGTCCGCTGCCACCCCACCACAGCTGATTTGGTCGAATGGCGAAGTTGTGGCTGCAGCTGCGGAGCCGCTATCGGATCAGTTGGCAGTTATTGCACACAACACAGTGCCAAAAAAACTGACGTTGGTCTGGCCGGAGCCTGCACTGCAACGCTATTCGGCCGTTGATTTAACCGATCCTGCCGATCCACAAGCGCTGTGGCAGTGGCAAGCGCCGGTGGCAGGGTCGGTACAAACACCGGTTGCAGTCAGGTTGAAGACGGCGACCGGCGCAACCTCTGCACTATTGATGGTGTCCGGTGCGGATGCGGTGCAACCGGCATTTTGGCTGGTTGATGGCGGATCCGGTGTGCAGATTGCTACTCAGCAGTATCAACGCACCGTAAAAACGGTCGAACACCCTTTTGTATTGCAGGACTTGCTGGCTGCGCCTGCAGTGCTGGATCGCAATGCGGATGGTTATATCGATAGGATTTATCTGGTCGACCGCCAGGGCCGTTTGGTACAGGTCGATGTCAATCCGCAGCTGCAGTTTCAGAGCCGGGTCGTGGCCGATTTATCAGACGCTGCGGCAGAATTTAAGGTGCAACTGGTCGCAAGCCGGGCGCTTTTACCGAATAATCAGCAGGTGCCTGATGATCAGGTGTTGACTGACAATGATGCTGATGCGGCGGATAATGACGGGGATCACGCAGCTATCGACCAAGCTGCTGGCCCGTCTGGGAAACCCGCTGATGTGGTGATGTTGCTGTCCACCAGACAAAATCAATCGCAGCTTTGGGTGCTGACCATTCCGGACTCACCATCTTATACCATTCAGCCGCATCATCTAACGCAGCGTGATGGGCAACCTGATGACTCAGGCTTACCCAGCAATCTCAACGCAACACCAGCCATCACCAGCGGCTGGTACGCAACCTTACCGGCCGCTCCGGTGTCGTTACCACAAGTGTTTGCCGGTGTGCTGTATTTGCCGGTCGCTGCCAGCAGCGAAACCTGCGCCGGTGCCAGGCAAGCGACGCAGCTTATTGCCAGACACTTATTTCAGGGAACGCAGGTCTATTCAGCTGAGCAACTGGCTTTAATACCTACCCCTTTTGGCACGCCTGGAGTTTTAAGGCGCAACAGCGGTGAACTTGCATTGTATGATCGGCAGCAAGGGACTTTGCTGTTGCCACAAATCCGTGGCATCCGGGTTGATTGTCGTTTTTGTACCGAAGCTTTACATGAAAATCAGTACCCCAGGTGGCAGCGGATGGCGATTTATCAGCATGAAACCGAGGTGTATTGATGCGTGGCGCAGGTTTTGTATTGATTGAAATCATGGTGGTGATTGCAATTATCGGACTGCTGCTATCCTTTGTGCTACCTGGATATCAACAATATGTACTGAATAGTTACCGGCTGGAAGCAAGTGGGGAGCTGCTAAAACTGGCCAGCCTGCAACAACTGTTGCTGGCGGAACAGGCGCGTTATACCGGCGACCTGACTGAGCTCGGTTACCCGACCGCCAGTTTTGTCATCGACTCCGGACGTTTTAGCATTTCAGCTGAACTGACTGCGGACGGTTACCGGTTGATTGCGGATGCGCACGGCCCACAGCTGGCGGATACTGATTGTGTGCAGTTTAAGCTTGATCAGTACGGCACCAAGGAAAGTTCGCCATTGCCAGATTGCTGGCAGCAATAGCTATCTGGTATTGCATCGCTGATGATTGTGTTGCCGGTCATCAGCGGTTTGTTTGCAGCCTTTGAGCATCAATGTGGGCAAGGTGTTGGTACAAACTCACTTTGACTGCGCCCAGCCTGGCTTAATGTCAGGGTGTAATGCCAATGATACTGTTTGGCGCAATAGACAAAAGTACCGTTTTGCAACGCCAGCAGGCTACCATCTTGGCGGAATTGAATTTGTTCACGGTTGTAATAGAGCCAATGCGAGTCTTTTGGCTGGTCCAGCAAGCGTAATAACTTCAGCTCACTGTTTTTTTGTTGTTGGTTAATTTGAACCGGAATTTGCCACCACTGATTCAGACATTCACCATCTTGCCACGGGCAAAATGTCACAGTGCGACCTGAGCTGATGGCCATGATCCGGGCAAAATTTAAATGTTGTTGAAATTGTCGGATATAACTTTGGGCTTGTTGGCGCGCCAACATTTCCTGCAGCGATGGCCAGCCAATGGCCAGCATCAACCCAAGCAAATTAACAACTATCAGCAACTCCAGCAGGCTAAATCCCGACTGCCGCTTGAGATGATAACTAGGGAAGTAACTAGTAGATGTGGCCATGGTGAAATCCTTTTCGGTCGCGCTGTAATCCTTACAACGCCGGGGGCTGTTGATATGTTCTTGTTCGAAAATATCGTTGCTTGTTAACCATAGTGGGGAATTTTCATGGTAGCAAATTTGTTAAGTTCATTTTTCACGACCGTATCGTCAAAAAAAACAGCCCGGCGCTTCAGGTTCAGTGCTGTATTTGAAAAGCCCGCGCCGGAACAACTCAATTTGAGAATAATGCTAAAAATCGCTACCATAGCGCGGAATTTTTCTTAAAGAGCGCAGCTTTATGTCGCAGTCCATTTCCGTCAGTCTGGTGCAACAACAATTCCCGGTTGGCGCTGTGAAGCAAAACAGTCAACGGGTGATTGAATTAGCGCAGCAAGCTGCCACTGATCTGGTGATTTTCCCGGAATTGACGCTGACCGGTTATCCGCCAGAGGACTTGTTGCTACGCGATGATTTTATGCAACTGGTAGAACAAGGTCTGGCCACGATCCTGGCTGCCAATTACCCAGGCGTGATAGTGGTGGGTCATCCATGGCGTCAAGACAACGCGCTTTATAATGCCGCCAGTGTGATCGCCAACGGTCAGTTATTGGGCCGTTATTTTAAGCAATCCTTACCGAATTACGGCGTGTTTGACGAGCAACGTTATTTTACTGCCGGCACTGAAACCTTTCGCTTTGAATTTAAACAACAAATGTTCGCTGTGTTGATATGTGAAGACGTTTGGCAAGGCCATCCGGCAGCTGCAGCAAAAGCGGCTGGCGCCGACTGGGCACTGGTGCTCAATGCTTCCCCATACGACACCGCAAAAATTGTTCAGCGCCAGCATTTGCTCACCACTTTGGCCGAGCGGTTGACCCTGGGTTTTGTCTACGTGAATCAGGCGCAAGGTCAGGACGAACTGGTGTTTGACGGTAGTTCGATGCTGGTCGACCCAAGCGGCAAAATTGTATTGCAAGCGCCTTCTTTTAGCCGTGATATTTATCGCGCCGAGTTGCACCAACAACATGGCATCTGCAGTGCCAGCCATCAGTTACAGTTGCCGCAAGCATTAAGTTTTGAAGCCGAAGTGTATCAGGCGCTGGTGATGGCAACCCGCGATTATATTCAGCAAAATGGCTTTCCGGGTGCAGTGCTTGGTTTGTCCGGTGGTATTGATTCAGCCTTAACGCTGGCGATTGCGGCTGATGCCATTGGCGCCGACAAAGTACAGGCGCTGATGTTGCCGTTTCGCTATACCTCCTCAATGAGCGTCGAAGATGCCACCGAGCAAGCGAAAACCATGGGCATTGAATTTGACGTGGTGTCGATTGAACCGATGTACGACAGCTTTATGCAGCAGCTTGCCCCCATTTTTGCTGGTAAACCGGTGGATACCACCGAAGAAAACCTGCAAGCCCGGCTACGCGGTGTGTTATTGATGGCGCTGTCGAATAAAACCGGCCGCATGTTACTCACCACCGGCAATAAAAGTGAAGTGGCGGTTGGTTACTGTACTTTGTACGGCGACATGTGTGGTGGTTTTGCGGTGATTAAAGACGTGCCAAAAACGCTGGTGTTCCGGCTGGCGGCGTATCGCAATACCATTTCGCCGGTGATCCCGCAGCGCGTTATTGACCGGCCGCCTTCAGCCGAACTCGCGCCAGGTCAGACCGATCAGGACAATTTGCCGCCTTATGACGAATTAGATGCGATGATTGAAGCTTATGTAGAGCAGGATAAATCGCTGTCTGAGATAGTCGCGATGGGCTATGCTGAAGCAACAGTGCGCCGGGTATTAAACCTGATTGATTTAAATGAATATAAACGACGTCAGTCGGCGGTGGGACCAAAAATCACCAGCCGTAACTTTGGTAAAGACAGACGCTACCCGATCACCTCGGCCATGCGCAAACAGCGGTAGAGCAGCTTATGAAAAAGATCGAAGCTATTATCAAACCTTTTAAACTCGATGACGTGCGCGAAGCACTGGCCGATATCAATGTCACCGGTATGACGGTCACTGAAGTCAAAGGTTTTGGCCGGCAAAAAGGTCATACCGAACTGTATCGTGGCGCCGAGTATATGGTTGATTTCCTGCCCAAAGTGAAGCTGGATATTGTGGTTTCCGACGATCAGGTGGATCGTTGTGTGGAAGCCATTATGAAAACCGCCCAGACCGGCCGGATTGGCGATGGCAAAATTTTTGTCTTTGACGTCGAGCGCGTGATCCGCATTCGTACCGGCGAAGAAGACGAAGAGGCGATCTGAGCCTATCTGAGCCTATCTGAGCTTAAGTGATGTCGACTCAGACGTCCTTAGAACAGCCACCACCGGCCACAAGCACAACACCAGCCTCTGAGCTGGTGTTGTGCCGTTATTGTGATTTGCTCCAGCAATTGCCACCGCTACAAGATGGCGAAGCAGCCAATTGCCAGCGTTGTGGCCATGAGCTGGATGCACGCCAGCGCGAATCAGCCATTCGACCCATTTTATATGCCATCAGCGCTTTGTTTATGTTGGTGCTGACTAATTTATTCCCCTTTGTTGGGATGGATGCTGCGGGCAGCCATCGTGATATGGATTTTCTCGATACCTCAGCGGTACTCCTGAGCGAAAATTACCCTTGGCTCGCCATTCTGGTGTGGTTGTTTATTCAGGCGATTCCGGCTTTTTGTATGATTGCCATCGTGTACTTAAAGCTTGGCATGTATATCCGCTTGCCAGCATTGGTGCAGACTGCCCGTTTGTTATATGCGCTGAAACCCTGGAGCATGGTCGATATTTTCCTGATTGGCCTGATTGTCAGTTTTGTGAAGTTATTGACCCATTTTGAAATCTCGCTTGGCATGAGTTTCTGGGCCTTTTGTATTTTTTGCTTGTTGCACCTGCGTACTTTCCAGGTGGTGGACCGGCATGAACTATGGTCGCGCATTGCCCCAGCACCGCAGCCGGTGCAAGGGAAAATCGCCGGTGAGACCGGGTTAAGTCAGAAGCTGAAGGTTTGCAATTGCTGTACCGCGTTGGTGCCGCTGGAACAACCGACCTGCTCCCGCTGTGGCACCAAAGTGCGGCAACGCATTCCGGACAGTATCCAAAAGACGTTGGCGTTATTGTTTACCGCCACTATTTTGTATATTCCGGCCAATTTTTTGCCGATGATGGAAACGGTTTCGCTCGGTGACAGCATCGAATCGACCATTATCAGTGGCATCATTTTAATGTGGCAGGATGGCGCATATCCGGTGGCAATTGTGGTGTTGTTAGCCAGTGTGGTGATCCCGGTATTGAAAATCGCCGTGATGTTCTGGCTTTGTTATTTAACTACTTTGCCGCAGAGTGAGCGCAGTCAACATGGCACCTGGGTGTATCCGGTGGTCGACTGGATTGGCCGCTGGTCGATGGTTGACGTGCTGGTGGTGGCGATTTTAGCCGCCTTGGTGCGCTTTGACGCACTGGTGGGGGTTTATCCCGGTATGGGTACTTTTGTATTTGCTTGTGTGGTGATTATCACCATGCTGGCGGCGATGAGTTTTGATCCCCGTTTATTGTGGGATCCAAGTCCGACTGAACAACTGGAGACAAGGCAGTGACTGAACAAACGGTGAAAGCCAGGGTAAGGAAAATAACCCAATGGTCGCCTATCTGGATAGTACCGGTAGTGGCGGTGCTCATTGGCGCCTGGATGCTGGTGTATACCTATAAAAATCAAGGGCCAACGCTCACCTTATTAGCCAGTAATGCTGAAGGGATTATCCCCGGCAAAACCGCTATTAAAAGCCGCAGTGTTGATGTCGGCAAAGTGTTTTCGGTGGAATTATCCCAAGATTTAAAACAAGTGGTGATCAAAGCACGGATGAATCCGGGCAGTGACGCGCTGCTTAATGATGAATCGCAGTTGTGGGTGGTCAAGCCAAGCGTTGGCCGTGGCGGCGTCACCGGTTTAAATACTTTGTTATCAGGTGCTTATATTGAGCTGCAGCCTGGCAAAGGCAGCACTGATAAATTCTACTACGAGCTTTTAGACAGCCCGCCAATCGCACCGCCGGATGCACCAGGCGTGCGGGTTTATTTAACCAGTGGTGATGCCACTTCCTTGTCAGTCGGCGATCCTGTGCTCTACCGCGGTTATGACGTGGGAACCGTGGAACTGGGTGAATTTGATACCGCCGGTCGTTCGATGCGTTATCAGCTATTTATTCGCGCGCCTTATGATGCGCTGGTGACCGAAAACGTCCGGTTCTGGCAAAGCAGCGGCATGGCGCTGGATATGTCGGCCGAAGGGGTACGGATTGAAATGGGCTCGATTGCTACGCTACTCAGCGGTGGCGTAACTTTTGATGTGCTTGATGGCTGGCCACTTGGCGCACCGGCGGCCAATAACAGCAAGTTTCAGCTGTTTCAAAACAAAAAGAGCATTCAGGATGGTCTTTACAACGAATACCTGGAGTACCTGCTGTTTTTCGACGAATCGGTGCGCGGCCTGACGTCTGGCGCACCGGTGGAATATCGCGGCGTGCGTATCGGTACCGTGATGACCGTGCCATACTTTTTTAAGATGAAAAACCCGCTGCAAATTGCTTTTAATCGCGGCATTCCGGTGTTGATCCGGATTGAAGCCGGCCGCCTATATGACAATCTGACTTTACCGCAACTGCAATCCGAATTGGATCAGGCGGTACAACAAGGTCTGCGCGCCGTATTAAAAACCGGTAATTTACTGACCGGCGGTTTGTACATCGATTTAAATATTATTGAAGATGCGCCGCCGTTGAAGACGGTTGATGTGGTTGTCGCAGTCGATACCAAACCTGTTGCAGTGCCGGTTGCTGCCGATGAAAATGTTCAGGCAACTCCACTGGCCGCACCGGAGCTGGACCAATTTGCAGGTTATAAACTTTTGCCAACTGCACGCTCTGGTTTGGGTCATATCGAGCAAAAAGTGCTGCAAGCACTGGATAAAATCAACAATCTGCCGGTAGAGCAAGTGCTGGCGGACAGTTCGGCCACCTTAAATGAAACCAGGCAACTAATGCTGGAAAGTCAGCAACTGGTGAAAAGTTTAGATGCGTTAGTCGGTAAAGATTCAACCCAGGCGCTGCCCGCCGAGCTGCAACAAAGTTTGCTGGAAATGCGCAAAACACTCAATGGTTTCAGTGCCGGTTCGCCGGTGTACGAGCGTATTAACAGCAACTTACAAGCGATGGATAAAGTGCTGCGTGATTTGCAACCGGTGGTGCAGACGCTGAATCAGCAAAGTAACGCGTTAATTTTAGGTGCGGATCCAAAAACCGATCCCGAGCCTCAACAAGGAGTGAAACCATGAAGCGGACTGTTGCTAGCTTAGTGATGGCGTTGGGGTTTGTGGTATCAAGCGGTTGCAGCTCGGTGCAGGAACTGAATTTTTATCAGTTGCCGCAGCAACCGGCTGTGGCAGCTGCCATCGCCGCGGATGCGCCGGTGATAGTGGTCGAGCCGGTGATGGTGGCGAATTACCTCAATACCAATGCGCTGATTTTACAAACTTCCGACGTGCAGCTGGTGAAAACCAGTCAACACCAATGGGCGGAAGCTTTGGATCAGCAGCTGACGCGATTATTACAACAGCAGCTGACAGCAGCGCTACCAAGTCATCGCGTGACTGACCGTGCGCCACAAGGGCCGCAACAACGCTTGTTGGTGCAGGTCGAGCAGTTTCATGGCACTGAACAAGGCATGGTGCTGGTAAGCGGCAAAGTCAGTGTGGTGAATGGTGAACACACTATCCAGCAAAGGTTTGCGTTGGAGTTGGCCCAACCAGAAGATGGTTATCCGTCGATGGTCACGACTTTAGGTGCCGGCTGGCAACAAGTGGTGGCAGATATTAGTCAGCTGTTTAAGCCGGATGTGTTGAAAGTGAAAGCGGACGAGTAAATTTAACTGGTGTTGCTGGTTTTAGGGAAGAACGGCAACATCGGGCGGAGAAAGCGCTCGCACGGCAACACCTGGCACGGCAACAACTAGCACGGCAACACCTAGCAGGGCAAATACTCCAACCCCAACACCACCGCCTGTCTTGCGCCGGTCACTGCCGGCACATTGCCCGGGATCCGCATATCATAGGCGTACGCCAGCCAGGCAAACGCCATGGCTTCAACCCAATCAGGTGCCACGCCAAGCTCGGCCGTGGTGCCTATATCACACTGCGGCAATAACGACTGCAAATCTGCCAACAGCACCGGATTAAACGCGCCACCACCACAGACGAAAATATCCGAAACCGGATATTGGCTAATCGCCAGCGCCATAGTGCCAGCACTAAACCGGCTTAAGGTTCGTTGTACATCCGCTGCCGCATCGTTGCGACCGGCCAAATGCTGGTTGAGCCAATTCAGCTGAAAGTATTCGCGACCGGTACTTTTCGGGCCGGTTTGGGCAAAATAAGGATCGGACAACAACTGCAATAACAAATCCGGCAGCAACTGACCACTGGCGGCAAAAGCGCCTGCCGCGTCATAAGGTTGTTGCTGATGCAGTTCAACCCAGTTATCGAGTAAACAGTTGCCGGGGCCGGTATCAAAGCCTAACAGCGGCTGATGCGGCAGCAATAACGTCAGATTAGCGATCCCGCCGATATTGAGAATACAGCGGCCTTTGTTTGGATCAGTAAAGATCGCCTGGTGAAACGCCGGAACTAACGGTGCGCCCTGACCCCCAAAGGCAATATCTTTACGCCGAAAATCACCAATCACCCGAATACCGGTGAGTGCTGCCAAGCGGTGCATATCACCAATCTGATAGCTAAAAGGCTGACGGGCATTAGGGCGGTGGCGGATAGTCTGGCCATGACAACCAATGGCTTCAATTTCGCTGGTCTGAACGCCGCTTTGTTGTAGCAATTGCAGTACTGCAGCGGCATAACAATCGGCCAGATCAGCTTCAATAAGACCCAGCCGTTCGATTTCATTGGTACCAGGTTGGCTGATGGCCGCAAGTTCGGTACGTAAGTTTGCAGGATAGGGCAGTAATAAGTTGTTTAAAAGTTTAGGGGAGCTATCAGCAAAATCGACCAGCACCACATCGATGCCATCCAGGCTGGTGCCTGACATGATGCCGATATAAAGCTGGTCGTTATTCATTTCGATTAAAGCTTATGGGTTAGAATTACTGGTTAGACGCCAGTACCACACGCTCATGCGATTTCAGCTGAGCAATCAACTGCTTGGCGTTGCTGGCAAATTTTACTTTCGCCACACCGTCCAACGGATGCGCTTGCGGTAATTTCACAGTTCTTGGATTACGGTGCACACCGCCAACCACAAATTCATAATGCAGGTGGGCGCCGGTCACGCGGCCGGTGGCACCTAACCGACCAATCACATCACCTTGTTTCACTTTCTCGCCACGTTTCACTTCACGCTTAGATAAGTGCAGGTATTTGGTCACGATATTGTTGGCGTGCTGAATAAACACATAGTTGCCGTTGGCACCTTTTTTAGCAGATTCAATCACTTTACCATCGCCAGCCGCCATGATTGGCGTGCCAACAGGGGCCACATAGTCAACACCATTGTGCGCGCGGATTTTACCAAGAACAGGATGTAAACGACGAGGATTAAAGTTAGAGCTGACATACTGGAAGCTGACCGGGGCACGTAAGAAGGCCTGTCGCATGCCGCCGCCGTCTGGCTTATAGAAGTTGCCATCGGTGTGGCGAACAGCCTGATACACCTGGCCTTGGTTTTGGAACTGGGCGGCGATAATAGCGCCATTACCAATATACTGACCTTCAGCATAGTTACGTTCAAACATCACGCTGAAAGTATCACCGGAGTGAATGTCTAACGCGAAGTCGATGTCATAGCCAAAAACGTTTGCTAAATCAAGGATTTGCGCTTCAGATAAACCAGCGCGTAATGCCGAATTCCAGAAGCTGCCGCTAATCACGCCTGCCACCACTTCAGTGCGAACTTCAATTTCTTTTTGCAGCTGACGGGATTCAAAGGTGTTTTCACCGGTGCGCTGCACCCGTAAAGTTTTTAAGTTGCTGATGGTGTAACGTAATTCTTGCAGGGAACCGTCGGCCGCTAAGCCAAACTCGAGTTGTTCACCTGGAAATAAGCGGGTCAGGGTTTTCGCGTCTTTACCTGAGTCTAAAATCGCCTGCATGGTAACGGCATCAATTTTAGCTTTACGGAACACAGAACCTAATACATCACCTTTTTTCACTTCGACCGAAACCCACTCTAAAGAGTTGTCTTCTTGTGGCAGGGTGCTGTCGGCATTTTGAGCGAGGGAGTCGGTTACAACGGGCACGGCCAGACTATAACGTTTACCAATTTCTAAACTGCTCTTTTCCGAGTCTTTCGAAGCTTCGGCAGGATCTGAGGGGATCAACAGCAGTACAGACAATAATGAGGCTAAGCCAACGATGACTAAGCGATGTTTAGTGGGCAAAGATGAAAACATAGAAGGCGCATCTCTTATTATTATGGGGGAAACCACGTAAAAAATGAGCATATAACGATTTTTTGCAAGATCCAAGAGTTTTGTGCGTTTAATCGCAAGGAATGTTGCAGTAGAATGCGGGCTTATAAATTCAGGCGAAAAATTATCCGAAGGAGTAACGCATGACGCAGTGGCAACAGGCCTTAGCCGAGATCAAGCGTGGTTGTGAAGAGGTGTTATTAGAAGAAGAACTGATTGCTAAATTAAAGGAAGGCAAACCGTTAAAAGTTAAAGCGGGTTTTGATCCAACAGCCCCGGATTTGCACCTTGGCCATACAGTTTTAATCAACAAATTACGCACTTTTCAGCAGCTCGGCCATGAAGTTATTTTCCTGATTGGCGATTTCACCGGCATGATTGGTGATCCAACCGGCAAAAATGTCACCCGTAAACCGTTAACCCGTGAAGACGTGTTAGCCAATGCGCAAACGTATCAGGATCAGGTATTTAAGATCCTGGATCCGGCAAAAACCCGCATTGCTTTTAACTCCGAGTGGATGGAAAAGCTAGGCGCCGCTGGCATGATCAAACTGGCTGCCCGGCAAACGGTCGCCCGGATGTTAGAGCGCGACGATTTCAAAAAACGGTACGCCAACAATCAATCAATCGCCATTCACGAATTTTTATACCCATTGGTGCAAGGCTGGGATTCAGTTGCACTGCAGGCTGACATCGAAATGGGCGGCACCGATCAGCGTTTTAACCTGCTGATGGGTCGTGAACTACAAAAAGACGAAGGCCAGCGGCCGCAGACCATTATTATGGTGCCGTTGCTCGAAGGCCTCGATGGCGTGCAGAAAATGTCCAAATCCTTGGGCAACTACATCGGCATCACCGACAGCCCAACCGAGATGTTCGGCAAAATGATGTCGGTCAGCGATGACTTAATGTGGCGTTATTACGATTTACTGAGCTTCCGCCCGTTGGAAGACATCGTTGCGCTGAAACAACAAGCCGCTGAAGGCCGCAATCCGCGTGATATCAAAATTGAACTGGCGAAAGAAATTATCGCCCGCTTCCATGATGAAGCCGCCGCTGAAGCTGCCCACGCCGATTTCACCCAACGTTTTTCCAAAAATGCGTTGCCGGATGATATTCCGGAAGTGACAGTGACGATTGAAGCTGCCGCCATCGCCATTCCACAGCTATTAAAGGAAGCCGGATTAGTCGAAAGCACGTCAGAAGCGATGCGGATGATTAAACAAGGCGCTGTGAAATTAAACGGCGACACTAAAGTGGAAGACAGCAAACTGGAATTCGCCAAAGGCACCAGCACTATTTTTCAGGTTGGCAAACGCAAGTTTGCTAAGGTGACTTTGGTTTAAGTGACTTTGGTTTAACTAGTGTTGATCTGCAACCAAGTTGAAAAACCCATTGCAGATCAACACGAATAACCGGATGATTCGCAAGCGAATTGTTGTCCCAGGGAGTGGACTACCGATGTTGAAACTATGCTAAGCCAACAGATGTTAAGCGAACACCTATTGTTTTTTTTCTCGGCGCTGGGCGCTTTTAATGGCCTGGCGTTGGCGCTTTATTTGTGGTTTTCCGGGAAAACATCGTTGGCGCAGCGCGCGCTGGCGGTGCTGATTTTGATGGTCAGTGTCCGCACTGGCAAATCGGTGGCATTTTATTTTCTACCTGACACACCGGCCGTGGTGATGCAGGCCGGTTTGACCGCCTGTTTGCTGATTGGCCCTTCTTTGTATTTTTTTATTCGCACCAGTCTGAGTAACTCCACCGCTTTAGGACGTTTTGAGCTGTGGCATGGCAGTGTGCTGGCCGTGATTGCTATTTCGCTTAATCTGCTGTGGCCATATGCTGACCACGCCGCCATCTGGCATGGCCCTATTGTGACGACGGGCAACTTGCTGTGGTTGTTTTATCTCATCGTCAGTACCGCCGTGTTGGTGCAGCAACGTCATCGTCTGCCCACTGGCAGTGCCAAACGTCTGCTGCTCGCCGTTACTGCCGGACTGTGGCTGATTTGGTTAGCGTATTACACCTCTGGTTTTACCTCTTATATTGTTGGTGCCTTGTCGTTTTCTTTTGTGCTTTATCTGTGTGGGGCCGTCGCCTGGGCGTGGCGGCAAGGTCAGGCACCGGTCGAACCTTATCAGGATCGGCGTATTCCGGCCGCTGAGGCCGCCACTGAGTTACAGGCGTTGGCCGAATTGATGACGCGGGAGCGACTCTATCTGGATCCGGGCCTGACCCTTGTCCGGGTGTCGCGACGGTTAGGTCTGCCGCAAGCGCGCTTGTCACAATTGCTGAATGACAACAATGCCACTTCGTTTAAACAATACATGGCCCGGTTGCGGGTTGCTGAAACCGAGCGCCTGTTGGTAGAACAACCCAGCCAGACGTTGGAAGCGATTGCCGAGGCAGCTGGCTTTCAATCGCTGTCGACCTTCTACGCCGCCTTTAAAAAAGCCAATGGCTGCACCCCGGCCTTGTTCCGCGAGCGTTTTTTATCCCAGGGGACCGCTCATTTAACTGCTAAAACAGCTTTTCGTAGTACGGAAACCGCTAGCAAGACATTGATTTAATGCATTGTCGCTTAGGGTGAAGGCTCCTTTAACCCATGGAGCTTTTCACAATGATTTGGAAAAAATGTTATCAACTGCTGCTTTGTCTGCTGTTATCCGGTCTGACCAATACGGTACTGGCTGCATCAACTACTGGGGACGCTAGTTCCGTCACTCCAGCCGTCGCATCCGCCGGACGGGTGTTGTTTGTGCTGTCCAGCCAAAAATTCCACGGCAATTCGACATTACCCGCCAGCGTTAGCTTTGGCGAAGTGGTCAATGCCTGGGATACCTTCCATGACGCCGGTTATGCCATCGATTTTGTGTCGCCGGCAGGCGGTGCGGTGCCGATCGACCCCTCAATGCTGGGCGAACGATTAACGAAGCGGCTGCAAGATCAGCGCATTATGGCGGGCCTGACACAGACTCACACACCGGATCAGATTGATGCTAGTCGTTATAACGCTGTGTATTACGTCGGTGGCAGCAACGCCATGTATCAGGTGGTCGATGACGTGCGCTTGCAGCAAATATCGCGGCATGTCTATGAGCAAAACAACGGTGTGATTTCGGCGGTCTGCCATGGCACGGCAGGCATCGTCCGACTCAAACTCAGCAACGGTCAGTATTTGCTTGCTGGCAAAAGGGTCACCGGCTATCCGGAAGACTATGAAGACAAAACTGCACCTTATTTCCAGCACTTACCGTTTCCGATGCGTAAGACCATTGAAGCGCATGGAGGCTTGTTTAAAGCGCCGGATCCGGAACAACCTTATATCGAAGTAGATGGCCGTTTAGTCACGGGCCAGAACTATCCGTCGGCACCTTTGGTCGCCAATGCTGTGGTGCAAATTCTTAAGCAACAACCAACTACCGCTAAAAATTAATGGTTGATTTTATTCAAAAAAGGAAAATTGAGCTATGAACACATATATCAAAAACATCAGCAAAACCTGCGCAATCATGAGTCTGGGCCTGAGCAGCTTTGCCATGGCCAGCACACAGCTGCAACTACACGCCGAATACGCCGCCATCGACCGCACCATGCAAACCATGATGCAGGCTTTTGAACAAGGCAGTGCGCCAACGGCTTTTAAGGTGATCCTAAAAGACACGGTTGTAGTTGGCTATTCCGGTAAACAGCAAAAAGTTGTCAGTGTTTCAGGTGAAGAATGGGCCAAAGGTTTTCAACCGACGCCGGATGAAGCAGAGCGCCACCGCAAGTACCAGATTCTGGATATCACCGACACCGGTGCCGTGGTGAAAGTGATGCTGGATTATCCGCAGTGGCTTGGTGTGGATTATCTGGCGATGACCAAAATCAACGGTCAGTGGCGGGTTGTGAGTAAGTCGTGGAGTGGCACGCCGAAAGCTGCCAAATAAAACCGCATACTTGATAGAAGCGCTGGGGTCGTACTTTTGGGGTCGTACTTTTGGGGTCAGAGTACTACTCTGACCCCAAAAGTACGACCCCAGTTTTTATTCTGCACGAATATCGTACAAAAACTTGCCAGTGCGGCTTTTTCGATCTAATGTGATATCAAATTGATATCACATTGAGGTGAGTTATGAGTAATGTAATCGTTCATAAAGAAAAACCTGCCCGCAGTAAATCTGGTTTTGGCATGTTGTCGGTGCTGCTTGCATCACAGTTGGCGTCCATTGCCGCATTGATTTTGCTGCCGGGTTTTCTAAAAATTATCGCCTTGTTCTGGGCTATTGGCACTTTTATTTGTTGGTTTGGTTTTTATATGGTGCAGCCAAATCAGTCCGCGGTGTTACAGCTGTTTGGTCAGTATGTTGGCACTGACTTTGTCAACGGGCTGCGCTGGGCCAACCCATTTTTCAGTACACAAAAAGTCAGTTTGCGGGTGCGTAACTTTGAAAGCAGCAAGCTCAAAGTCAACGACCACGCCGGTAATCCGGTCGATATTGCTGCGGTGGTGGTGTGGAAAGTGGTCGACAGCGCTGAAGCGGTGTTTGAAGTGGAAGACTATGAAAACTTTGTCAACATTCAAAGTGAAGCGGCAATTCGCTATCTGGCATCCAGTTATCCGTATGAAGCAGAGCACGACCATGAAATCAGCTTGCGTAGTTCAGGCAATGAAATCACCGATTTAATGCGCACCGAAATTCAGAACCGCTTACAACAAGCTGGGGTGGAAGTAATTGAAGCGCGAATTAGCCACCTCGCTTATGCGCAGGAAATCGCCAGCGCCATGTTACAACGCCAGCAAGCCCGTGCCGTGGTGATGGCGCGCACCCAAATTGTTGAAGGTGCCGTTGGGATGGTGGAAATGGCGCTGAACCGGCTGGCCGAAAAAGGCGTGGTGAACCTCGATGAAGAGCGTAAAGCGGCGATGGTCAGTAATTTACTGGTGGTGCTGTGCGGTGATCACAGCGTGCAACCGGTGGTGAATACCGGCACTATTTATTAAGTCTGCCGATGATTAAGTTTGCCGGATTGAGGTAAAACTGGGGTGAAAAATGGCAAAAAAAGCCTTTGCGCTGCGACTTGATGAAGCCATGTTAACGGCTCTCCAGCGCTGGGCCGATGATGAGTTTCGCAGCGTCAATGGCCAGATTGAATATTTGCTGCGTGAAGCGTTAATACAGCATGGCCGGGTGAAAAAAACACAGGTTGCTGAGATTGTTGAAGTTCCAGATCCGAAAGACGCTGCAGCAGACTAAAACAGTCGGCTGCTCGGGTCATTCGATTGGTACCTAGACTTCCAGATTATCAATAAGGCGAGTGGCGCCTAAATAAGCCGCCAGTAAAATCACCAACGGCGTGTTGTGACTGTCGGCTAAATCGAGGCTTTGCCGGTCGCAGATATGCACATAATCCGGCCGGAAACCGGCTTGTTGCAACGTGGCGGCAACTTGCTGCTCCAGGGTGCGGAAATCGGCAAAACCGCTGGTGATTTGTTGTTGTAGCCATAACAATTGCTGATAAATCAGCGGGGCGGTTGCACGCAGCTCCTGCGTTAAATAGCCGTTGCGGGAACTCAGTGCCAGGCCATCCGCTGCACGTTCGGTATCTACACCGACAATTTCAATCGGAAAGGACAAATCTTCAGTAAAACGGCGGATCACCGCCAATTGCTGATAGTCTTTTTTGCCAAACAGCGCTACATCCGGTTGCACCAGATTAAATAACTTGGTGACGATTGTCGCCACGCCGCGAAAATGGCCAGGGCGGCTGGCGCCACAATGTAAATCACCGACTTTTGGCACTTCCACTGCAGTTTGGGTGTCCAGGCCGCGTGGGTACATCAATGCAGCTGAAGGCGTAAACACCGCATCAGCTTGATGCGCGGTGAGACCTTCGCAGTCGGCTGGTAAAGTGCGTGGATATTTCGCCAGATCTTCAGTCGGGCCAAACTGCATTGGATTAACAAAAATACTGACGATGACTTTATCGGCCAGCTTATGTGCTTCATCGACCAGCTTAAAATGCCCGGCGTGCAGATTGCCCATCGTTGGTACAAAAGCAACTTTTAGCCCAGCGCGGCGCCAGTTAGCCACAGTGGCGCGCAGTTCAGACAATTCAGAAATGATCAGCATAAAGTCCTCTGGCTGAGCAGTACAGCTTCGAAGTATTGAGTTAAAGCGCTTAGTCAAAACGCTTCATGAAAAGGTTTAGTTAAAACTATGCTCGGCGCCCGGAAAAGCACCTTGCTTGACGTCGGTGATGTACTGGCTAATCGCGCGTTTAATATCACCGGTTTCCTGCAGGAAGTTTTTCGAGAACTTCGGAATATAACCGCTGCTGATGCCGAGTAAATCGTGCATCACTAAAATCTGGCCATCGGTATCAACACCAGCGCCGATGCCAATCACCGGAATACGCAAGGCTTCGCTGATGCGTTTGGCCAGTGCCGATGGAATACATTCCACCACTAATAGCTGTGCACCGGCGTGTTCCAGTTCAATCGCTTGTTGCAGGATATGGTCAGCAGCGGCGCTGTCGCGGCCTTGTACTTTAAAACCACCAAATACATGCACCGACTGTGGCGTCAGGCCAATGTGACCACAGACCGGCACACCGCGTTCGGTCAGTGCTTTGATGGTTGGCAGTAAAAACTCACCACCTTCGAGCTTCACCATATTGGCACCAGCCTGCATTAACGGCGTGGCGTTGGCAAAAGCCTGCTCCATGGTGGCGTAGCTCATAAATGGCATGTCGGCGATGACAAAAGCTTGCGGCGCACCAGCGCGCACGCAACGGGTGTGGTAAGCAATTTCCGCGGTGGTGACTGGTAAAGTATCGGGATGACCTTGTAACACCATGCCAAGCGAGTCGCCAATCAGCAACACTTCAACACCGGCGTCGGCGAACAGTTTGGCAAAGCTGGCGTCGTAGGCCGTCAGCGCTGTAATTTTTTCGCCTTGTTGCTTTAACTTCAGCAACGCCGAGGTGGTAATTTTTGCCATGTTATCCTCATCCGACCATTGAATTTTACGCGCGCAAGATTACATATCTGGCGCCCCATCGCAACTTTTTTGCCTGCGGTTGGCCCTGTTTGCCTGCGAGTGGCCTTGAAATTACCGGTCGAGCGCTGGTGGTGGCGCGAGCACCACTAATCCATTCAGTGCCACTTCTGCCAACAACTGCGAAAGCCTGGTGCCATCGGGCAAGTGTAGCTCAGGCGCCAGCTCGGCCAATGGATAGAGTACAAATTCACGGACTTTCATACCGTAATGCGGCACCGTGAGACGTTCGGAATCGATGCTTTGATTGCCAAATAGCAGGATATCTAAATCCAGCGTACGCGGCCCCCAACGCTCATCTTTGCGCTGCCGTCCTTGCTCTAGCTCAATTTTTTGTAGCTGAGTTAATAGCTGTTCGGCAGATAAAGTGGTGACAAGCGCGGCAACGGCATTGACGTAATCGGGCTGATCTTGCGGCCCCATGGGCTTGGAGCCATACAATGAAGAAACGCTTTGAAGCTGGCAGTGTTCCAGCGCAGCTAAAGCAACCACCGCCTGTTGCAGCTGTTGCAGCGGCTGATGCAAATTGGCACCTAGCCCCAGGTAACAAAGTGTCGGCAGCGTTGCTGCTGCCGATCTTTTGGTGGAAGAAGGGGGTTGCATCGGAAGTTATTCCGCGGCTGGCGCAGGTTTACGGCGCACTGGCGGTTTACGCCGGCGTTTTGGTTTGCTGTCGATGCCTTCTTTGCCAAGGCTGGCGACCAGTTCTTCGCGGCCAGCTTCGTCAGCGGCCTGGAAGCGTTGCCACCAGAATGCCAGTTCGCTGAGCGCGCCACCTTCAGCGGCAGCTCTTTGTTGCAGGAAATCAAAAGCACCGCGGAATTTTGGTAATTCCATCAGTTTAAAGGCGCGACGACCCGCGCGTTTGCCTAAGCGGGTTTGTAAAGCCCAGATATCGCGAATTGACATGGTAAAACGTTTTGGAATGGCAATGACGCGCTGCACTTCATCCAGCACTTCGGTCATCGCAATATTCAGCGCATCGATATCGTTGAGGCCACTTTCCACCAATAACGTTTGCATCCGCAGTTCCACCGGATACCACAGCAGCGCGGCATAGATAAACGCCGGTGTCACTGGTTTGTCTTCGGCAACGCGCTCGTCGGTATTTTGCAGGGCGCTGGCAATCATATTAAAGGCTTTGCCTTCGTTATCTTGTTTCAGCACTTTATGCAGTTGCGGCAACAGTTGTTTTAAGATGCCGCTTTCGTGCATTAGTACAAAGTTGTCAAAAGCTTTACCAGCCATAAACAGCTTCAGACTTTCGTCAAACAAGCGTGGCGCCGGAATGTTTTTCAGTAGTACCGCGAGTTCCGCAATAGGAGCCGCCGTTGCTGGGGCAATATCCATATTCAGTTTGGTGGCAAAACGCACCGCGCGTAACATCCGCACCGGATCTTCGCGGTAGCGGGTTTGTGGGTCGCCAATCAGCTCAATTTTGCGATCGTTAATCGCCTGCACGCCGTTAGCAAAATCGTAAATAGCAAAATCGTTGACTGAATAATACAGCGCATTGATGGTGAAATCGCGGCGTTCAGCGTCTTCTTCAATGGTGCCATAAACGTTGTCACGCAAGATTTGACCGTGATCACTGCGCACGCCGGTGGGGATATTTTCTTCTTCTTCGCCGCCACTGTGGTGGCCGCGGAAAGTCGCCACTTCAATAATTTCGCGGCCAAATACCACATGCGCTAAGCGAAAACGACGGCCGATTAAACGGCAGTTTTTAAACACTTGTTTGACTTGATCCGGATGGGCGTTGGTCACCACATCAAAATCTTTGGGTTGCTGGCCGAGCAATAAATCGCGGATACAACCACCGACCAGATAAGCCTCGTAGCCAGCATCGTTTAAGCGGTACAAAACTTTTAACGCGTTCGGGCTGATGTCTTTACGCGAGACGCCGTGTTGGTCGCGGTTTAGCACCGTTAAGGGTGGCAATACGGCAGATTGATGATGCGGATTTAACTTTGGCCCTTTGCGGCTTTGGGGTCCACGTTCCGGACGTGGCCGGCGGCGTGTCGCATCATCATGATATTGTTTGCTGTGCTGGCGCGGCTCGCTATCGCGATAACGTGGAGCGTCGTCGTTTGAACCTTGTTGGCCGGTTGCATCAGTGGAGTCCAGCTCGGATCCCTGTTCAGTCGCTTGGATGGTTTTGGCGGTTTTTTTGCCAAATTTGCGACGGCAAAAATCTAAAACTCGGGAAATAATGGTGGTTCTCCTATAGACAAGGGCGACAGCGGAAAAGAAGCAGGCTGTCCATTGAAAAAAAACGTCGTCATCTTACCGCAGACTGGTGAAAAAATGAATGAAATCGCGGGCGAATGTCGTGAAAAGCCTGCGTTTTGCGTTGAATCTTTGTCAATATTCAGACTAAATCTGCACTTCCAGCGTTTTTGGCACTTTACTGAGTTGCCAGTTGGCGAGTGCCCAGCTTAATAATTCAGTGACGGCGGCACCTTGCAGTTCTATCGGCACCTGCTGGCCTAGTAAATTCAGCGCCTGTTGCAGACTTTGCGACAGCGGTTGGTTGCTGATGTCGGTGGCATGATTTTGTTTACTGAGTTTCTGCCCGGGCGCGGTGACAGCGAGCGGTAAATGGCCATATGCAGGTGCGGTTTGACCAAGCAAAACACACAGCGCTTGCTGGCGGGTGGTCATTTCCAGCAAATCGGCACCGCGGATCACCTGGCCAATCTGTTGCTGTAAATCATCGACGACCACCACCAACTGATAAGCAAATAGTCCGTCTCGGCGTTTGATGCTGTAGTGCTCCTGGCAAATGGCAGCTGGGATTTTGACCTCGCCAAAGACTAAATCGGTAAAAGCATGCGGCACTTCACCGGGGATTAACCGCCAGGCCAAAGGTTTTTCAATAAGTTCTTTACTTAAAAAGCGCTGCTGACAAAACCCATCATAGACCCCACCCAAACTTTGGATGCGGGCACGGCTACAGTCACAACCATAGATTTTTTGTTGCTTGAGTAATTGTTCAAAAACGGCTTGATAGAGCGGCAGGCGTTTTGTTTGGTAAGTTTCGGTTTGGTCCCAATACAGGCCAAATTGTTCAAGGGTGCGCAAGATATGGCTTGCGGCGCCAGGTTGCACGCGCGTGGTGTCGATATCTTCGATGCGAAGCAGCCATTCGCCGCCATGCGATTTGGCCTGCAGATAACTGCCAACAGCAGCCACCAAGGATCCAAAATGTAAAGGGCCGGATGGCGATGGCGCAAACCGGCCCCGGAAACGGGCAACGTCAGGGGTCATCATTAACCGCCGAGTTGTTTTTCCTTGATCTCAGCCAGAGTTTTACAGTCGATACACATATCAGCTGTTGGGCGGGCTTCTAACCTTTTGATACCAATTTCGATACCGCAGGTATCACAGTAGCCAAAGTCATCGTCTTCGATCTTCTGTAAGGTTTTTTCAATTTTTTTCAAAAGCTTACGTTCACGATCCCGCGCACGTAACTCTAAACTGAATTCTTCTTCCTGAGCGGCACGGTCAACCGGATCCGGGAAGTTGGCGGCTTCATCAGCCATGTGGTTTTTGGTACGGTCCACTTCTTCGCGCAGTTGCTGACGCCAGGCGTCCAGAATTTTGCGGAAATGTTCGCGTTGCTTCGGGTTCATGTACTCTTCGCCCGGAGCCTCCTGATAAGGGGTGACGCCGGCTAAAGCTAACAGACCCAGTGCTTTATTAGTTTTGCCTTCTGGCATGGTAATCTCCTGTAAAACAGTGCCAAGCAAAAAGATGGCGGCTATAGATAGCAGAATATAAGCACCATCGCAATCACTATGAAAAAAGCCGCCGAAGTATACAGACTGAGCCCTGCTTCGTCACCTTTATTTACTGGCTGGTCATACGACAAAAATGAACGTTACAATCTAGACCAGTTTTTGGCCCTTGTGAATCAAATTATCATGGCCATGTGTTGCGAAAGATGACAAAGCGCTAACAAGAGGATGTGAAAGTGGAATTGTGGTGGGCGTTTTTGTTGTTAGGAGCGGCAGTGGGCTTTTTCGCCGGGCTGCTTGGGGTGGGCGGTGGTGGCATTATGGTGCCGGTGCTGACCAGTTTATTTCTGAGTTTGGGTTTTACTGAGTCGGTGCATATGGCACTTGCCACGTCATTGGCCGCTATTATTGTCACCTCTTTTGCCAGTGCCCGCAGCCATCATGCGCATCAGGCGGTGTTGTGGCCAGTGGTGTGGCGGATGAGTCCGGGCATTATTGTCGGCACTTTATTAGCAGCCCTAGTGGCGGCTTTTATGCCAACCAAGGCGCTGGCCTGGTTTTTCAGTCTGTTTATGGCTTATGTCGCAGTGCAGATGTTGTGGAATATCAAACCCAAACCCAGCCGCAGTTTACCGGGCGCACTGCCGTTGGCGGCGACTGGTTTTGGTATTGGTGCTATTTCGGCTTTAGTCGCCATTGGTGGCGGGTCGCTGACGGTACCGTTTTTGACCTGGTGTAATGTCAAAGTGCAGCAGGCGATTGGTACATCAGCGGCGCTTGGTTTACCCATCGCCATCAGCGGGACTTTGGGGTATGCCATCAGTGGGGTGCTCGCAGCTTTAGTCGAAGCGCCAGTGGGAGTGATGCCAGCCTGGAGCCTTGGCTATGTGTATTTACCGGCGGTATTGCTGATTTCAGTGGTCAGCTTTTTTACCGCGCCTTTGGGTGTCAAACTGGCGCATCGCTTGCCGGTCGCCACCCTAAAAAAACTGTTTGCGCTGCTGCTGATTAGTTTAAGTGCCAAGATGTTACATGCGGTGATGTATTAGAGGTGTTTTACCCTTGTGCAACCAGGATCCTGGCTGAAGTTTAATCAAGTGCCGAAACTGAAAACGTCATCCGGTGAAGTTCAAAAAAGGCTGTGTTACACTCCGGCTTCTTCTTTTATGACTCGCTGTTATTTGTTAATTAATGAAGGTCCAATATGACGCAACTGCTGCAAATCTCTCTGACCACTAACGCCGCTGACTCCCGTTTTGGTAAAAACCCGGCCTTAACGCCAACAGTGGACGGATATCAAATTCATCAACCAGCGCAGGAGCAATTGCGGGCTATTCAAAAAGCGGGTCGAAGCCTGGATGGTTTAGGTGTGCAGCAAGTACAGCTGGCCGGTAGCGACTGGACTTTAGACAAACAGTGGGCGTTTTATCAGGGTTTTTGCAGCGCGAAAAAACTCGGCGGCGTTAACTGGACCGGTACTGAGCAAGAAATCGGACAGCTGGTGCAATTGCAACAATGTTTTGCCTGGGCCAAAAAACAAATTAACCAAACCCCGGAAGAGCTATCACCGCAAACTTTGTGCGCTGAAGCCACCGCTTTTCTTGAAGCGGTCGCGCCACGCGGCAGTATCACCGCCCGCACTATTTTGGGTGACGATTTGTTAGCGGAAGGCTGGATTGGCTTACATGCGGTGGGTCGGGGCAGTGATCGCGCACCTGCAATGTTAGTGCTGGATTTTAACCCAACTGGTCATTCTGATGCGCCGGTTGCCGCGGCTTTAGTCGGTAAAGGCATTACTTTTGACAGTGGTGGTTATTCGATTAAAGCTTCTGAAGGCATGTTAACGATGAAATGTGATATGGGCGGCGCCGCCACAGTCACGGCTGCGTTGGCGCTGGCAATATTACAAGGTCTAGCAAAACGGGTACAATTGGTACTGTGCTGCGCCGAAAACCTGATCAACGGCCGTGCTTACAAGCTTGGCGACATTCTGACTTACAAAAACGGCGTCAGCGTGGAAGTGGTGAATACCGATGCCGAAGGTCGGCTGGTGTTGGCGGATGGTTTATTATGTGCTGCGCAAACCGGTGCGGCGTTATTAATTGATGCCGCCACTTTAACCGGCGCCGCGATGATGGCGGTTGGTACTGAATATAATGCCTTGTTTGCGCTGGATAAATCCTTACAAAGCCGCGTGCTTGGTTATGCTGAACAAGTGCAGGAAGCTGCCTGGCCACTACCGTTGGAGCGTTGGCACCAACAGCAGTGTCCGTCACCTTATGCTGACACCGCCAATAGCCGCCCGATTAAAGGCGGTGGTACCGGTGGCGCCAGCAATGCAGCAGGTTTTTTAAGCCGCTTTGTGCCAAACGATGGTAAAGGCTGGTTGCATATTGATTTAGCGGCAGCTTTTCATAATACCGCCAATGGCTTCTGGGGCGCTGGCGCTACCGGCACCGGCATTCGGTTAGTGGCGCAAACGCTGCTGACAGAAACGGCTTAATCATTAAAAATGGCTTAGTTGTTAAACATAAAAAAGGAGCTGTCACAGCTCCTTCATCCGGACCCTGTATTGACTTTACCTGTCGCCCAAATTTGTCCGGCGCTGTTACAAGCGCTGGCAAAGCACAACAAAGTACTGCTGACTGCGCCTCCCGGCGCGGGTAAATCGACCTATCTGCCGCTGTTTCTGCTGCAACAAGCTGCATTCGCCGGTCAATCAATCATCATGCTCGAACCGCGCCGGTTAGCGGCGAAAAGTATCGCCAGCTATCTGGCGGCGCAACTGGGTGAGGCGGTTGGCGAAACCGTCGGTTATCAAATTCGCTTTGAGCAACAATATTCCGCCCGCACCCGTTTGTTAATTGTCACCGAAGGGGTGTTGATCCGCAAAATTCAGCAAGATCCCGCTCTTGAAACTACCGACTTGCTGATTTTCGACGAATTTCATGAACGTTCACTGCAAGCCGATTTAGCTCTGGCGTTGGCGTTGGAAGTGCAGCAGCTCAACGACAAACTAAAACTGCTGATTATGTCGGCAACGCTGGCAGGTGCAGACTTAAGCGAAAAACTCGCGGCGCCGCTGCTACAAAGTGACGGTCGCAGTTTCCCGGTCGACATTCGTTATGTGGCGCCAACGCAGGAAGATGTTTGGTTGCAAAGTGCCAGACTGGCGCGCCAATTGCTGAATGAACATCAGGGCAGCTTTTTAGTATTTTTGCCAGGACAACGTGAGATTGAACGGGCTTATAGCTATCTTACTGAGCAGGCCCTCTCTCAACAGCAGCAACAACAGTTGCCGCCAGACGTGCAGGTCTTTGCCTTAATTGGCTCGTTATCCTTAGCCGAGCAGCAACGCGCTATTGCGCCAGCAGCTCCCGGTCAGCGCAAAATAGTGCTGGCGACCAATATTGCCGAAACCAGTTTGACCATCGACGGTATTAGTCTGGTGATTGACGCAGGCGTCGCGCGCCAGGCGGTGTATCAGCCAAAATTGGGTTTTAGTAAACTCGATACCGTGCAAATTAGTCAGGCTTCTGCCACCCAGCGCGCAGGCCGGGCGGGGCGGCTCAGTGCCGGTTTTTGCTATCGGATTGATACCGCAGAAAAATGGGCGCGAAGGCCAGCCTTTACCACGCCGGATATTCTGCAGGCTGATTTATTGGCGCTGCGACTGGAAATTGCCGGTTGGGGTTGTCAGGTGGCGGATTTATTCTGGCTGGACCTGCCACCCGCTACGCAATTAAAAGCGGCGGAGCAATGTTTACGCTGGCTAGGCGCTTTAGATGCGCAACATCAACTCACCGCCCATGGCAAAGCGATGTTGAAGTTGCCAACCGATCCACGGCTGGCGTCGATGTTATTGCATGCAGTCCGGTTTGAACAAGAGGGTTATCAAGGCGCGATCGCTTTAGCGGCCTGGCTTTGCGTATTATTGGAACAAAACCGCCGCTTTGATGGCACAGACGTTTTGGCGCAATTGGCGCAGCTACGTGCCGGGCATGGCCGGCAACAAGCACAACAACAAGTACGGCAGTTGCTACAAGCACTTCGGCAACCTGCGGACATGCTGCATGCAGTCTGGCCGGAGCAAATCACCGGTTTACTACTTAGTCATGCGTTTGCTGACCGTATCGCCCAACAACGGGGTCAGGGTTATCTGCTGGCCAATGGCACCGGTGCGGTATTGCCGCCGGACGATGCTCTGGCGCACAGCCCTTATCTGGTGGTGGCTGATTTACGGCTGGTTGGCAATAACGCCTGGGTCAGCGCCGCCGCGACCTTAACGCTTGATGCTTTAACGCAGGAATGGCAATCACAGCTAACCACCATTAAACATTTTGCTTTTGACGAAAGTAGCGGCCGTTTTCTGGCGGAAGAGCGGCAGCAACTGGGCGCTTTGGTGCTGAAACGCAAAAACCTCAGTCAAAGTCTGAGCGCTGCCGATCGCAGTGCTGGCTGGGTCGACTATCTCAGCAAAAAGGGTTTGCAGCTGCTGGAATGGACCGATGCGGCGTTAAATTTACAACAGCGGTTGGCGTTAGCGCGTAAGCTGCAACCTGAAGCAGGCTGGCCGGATCTGTCTTTTCCAGCACTGAGCAACACCATGCAACAGTGGCTGGAGCCGTTTCTGGCGAATATCAGCTCGTTGGCGCAGTTACAAAAACTAGATTTGTACCCACTTTTATGGCAGAAACTGAATTACCAACAACAGCAGCAGCTGAATTCCTTGCTACCAGCCAGCTGGCGTTCAGTGCTGGGAACGGATATTAAGCTTGTTTATCAGGCGGTTGGTCAGGCTGGCGGCCAGTCCGATACCCAAGTCGATGTGCAAGTTGAGCTGGCCATCCGCATTCAGGAAATGTTTGGTCAAAGCAGTACGCCCACTGTCGGCAAAGGCTTGGTGCCGGTGATTGTGACCTTATTGTCACCCGGGCGACAGCCGCTGCAAAAAACCGCTGATTTGGCCAGTTTCTGGCAAAATGCCTATCAGGATGTAAAAAAGGAAATGAAAGGTCGTTACCCTAAACATTATTGGCCCGATGATCCGCTGCAAGCGATGCCCACCAATAAAACCAAAAAAGCGATGCAAAAATGACTTCTAGAAAACACAAAACTAAAAATGCCAGTTCACTGAAACCGATGTATCACAGTATTGGCTGGTTTTGCTTAAAAGCAGCTTTGGTGCTGGCACTGACCTTATTTATCTATCTGATTTATCTTGATAGCAAAATCACCACGTTATTTTCTGGCCAGAAATGGCAAATTCCGGCGCAGCTGTACGGCCGGCCTTTGGCCTTGGCACCAGGTAAACATTTGTCACAAGCGCAAATGCTGGGTGAACTGCAGCGGTTACAGTACCGAGAAGATCCAAGGTTAAGCGGCCCTGGCCAATACCATGTTGAAGGTCAAACGGTGTCCGTGTTTCGCCGCGCTTTTGATTTTCCAGCCGGTCATCAGGTTGCCACGTTGTTGCACGTAGGATTCGCTGGCGAATTTGTGCAAAGCCTCAGTACCGGGCGTGAGCGTAAAGCACTGACCAGTTCGCAGCTAGAGCCGCAATTATTGCAGCATTTAGTCGCAGCAGAGCAGGAAGACCGAGAATTACTGGTACTGCAGCAAGTGCCAAAAACCATCAAAGACACTTTGTTGCTGGTGGAAGACCGCGATTTTTATAGCCACCACGGCGTCTCTGCCTGGTCGGTGCTGCGGGCATTTTGGGCTAATTTACAGGCTGGCAAAACGGTGCAGGGCGGGTCGACTTTGACCCAGCAGCTGGCTAAAAATATGTATACCAATCAGCAGCGTACTTACTTCCGTAAAGTGAACGAAGCGCTGATTGCATTAGTGCTGGATTACCGCTACAGCAAAGATCAGATTTTAGAAGCTTACCTCAACGAAATTTCGTTGGGCCAGTTTAAAGCCAATCCGGTGCATGGGCTTGGCCTGGGTAGCAAACTGTATTTTGGCAAACCGTTGGCGGAACTACGGCCACATGAATATGCGTTGCTCATTGCCATTATCAAAGGGCCGTCGCATTACGATCCAAGGCGTTACCCACAGCGGGCGGAAGATCGCCGTGATTTGATCCTCGGCATGATGCGCGACCACGGCTTACTCGATCAAACGCAGTGGTTTGCCGCCACCAGTCAGCCGCTGGATGTCATTCCGATTGGCGAACATCTGAAAGGCCGTTTCCCGGCATATATCGACAAAGTTCGCCAGGAACTGCGCGAACTGGTGAAAGATAAAACCCAACTGCAAAACGGTATCCGGGTGTTCACTTATTTTGACGCTATGGCGCAGCAAGCTGCCGAGCAGGCAGTTTTACAAAGAGTCGCTAAACTGGACCCAGCGATTGAAGCAGCTGTGGTGGCTACCGACTACCAACAAGGCGCACTCACAGCCATTGTCGGCGGCCGCAATACTACTTTTGCTGGATACAATAGGGCGATTTCAGCCCAGCGACAAATTGGCAGTATTATCAAACCTGTGGTCTATTTGACGGCTTTGGCGCAACCACAACGTTTTCATTTGGGCACCGTGCTGGCGGATACGCCGCTCACCCTGAAAAGTGGTAGCCGGAATTGGTCGCCGCTAAACTACGACAAAAAATTCCGTGGTAATGTCAGTCTGATCTCTGCGTTAAGTGACTCATTAAACATACCAACGGTGCGGCTTGGCTTACAGCTTGGTTTACCCGCCTTACAGCAGGAATTGCAAAAGCTGGGTCTGGAACGGGAAGTGAAATTGCAACCTTCATCGTTATTGGGAGCCGTCGAAATGAGCCCACTGGAAGTGGCGCAACTGTATCAAACCATTGCCAATAAAGGTCAATACCGGCAGCTTGCGACGATTTCTGCCATCACCACACATGACGGCACACCGGTTTATCAGCGTCAGTCAAAACCACAACAACGGGTTGATGCGTCCGCAGCTTATTTATTACAGTTTGCACTGCAACAAGCGACGCAAAGTGGCACTGCACAGAGTCTTTCGGCTCAATTTCCACGGCAAAAATTCGCCGGAAAAACCGGAACTTCCAGCGATTATCGCGACAGCTGGTTCACCGGGTTTGATCACGAAACCAGTTTGACGGTGTGGCTGGGACGGGATGATAACAAAGCCATCGGACTCACCGGCGGTAGCGGTGCCTTGCCAATTTTTAGTAACTATTTTCAACAGCTTGGAGTAAATTCATTGTTTCGGGCTGTACCAGAAAATGTGCAAAGGCAGTTCATCAGTAAGAGCAGCGGCCGTTTTGTTGAAGATTATTGCGTTAACGTATTGTTATTGCCAGTGATATGGGTTGAAATGCCTTTGCAGCAACATTGTGATTAGATGTGCAATTAACCAACAATCCGAACGCAAGTTATTGGCCAGTTGGTAAGAAGTACCAAAAAGATCCAGGAGCAGCTGATACTCCGCAATCAAGAACGCAAATCTACAATGCAGGTCATTAACGCAGGTAAATTGAGCAGGCTATGTCATCTAAACCAGAACAACAGCTAAAAGTCGGTGATTGGTGGTATCTGCCAGAGCAAGACAAACTGGTCAAAGTCGATGCTTTGGGCGATGTCACTGCCACCGCTGATTTAGACAATTTATGCCAAAAAGCGATGAACTACTTCATCCTGAACGCCGGCCGACTGATCACCAGAGATGAAATTTTGGCTGATGTCTGGGGCGTGCGGGACGTCTCTGATGGCCGGATTTCCAGAGTGATCCGGGTATTGCGGGTGGCGCTGGGTGATGACAGCCGCGAACCTAAATATATCGAAACGATCCCCAAACGTGGTTTTCGCTTTATTGCCCCGGTGCTCGAAGTGATTGCTGATGCTGAAACGCCTGAGGAAGTCGCAGACGTTGTGCTCGCAGAACCTGCGTTGGTGACGCCTGACAGTCCACTGCCGAATCATGGACGCTGGTATCGCTGGGTAGCTCTGGGCTCTATCCTCAGCTGCGGTTTACTTTATTTAGTCTGGCAACAATTTTACTTACCGACAGAACAAGTTGCTGGAGTGCCCTTTAAGCGCTTTGCGCCAATCACTAGTTTAAAAGGCCTGGAAGTTCATGCGGCAATGTCACCTGATGGCAATTATTTGGTGTTTAATCATTTAAATGAGAATCCAGGACAAAAGTTAATACTGCAAAATATGCAGAACTTTGATCAAAAAGTATTGGTGAGTGACGGAACAAGTATTTCCAATGCCGCCTGGCGACCGGATGGCAAAGCTCTGGCCTATCTAAAAATTACCCGTGGCCAGAAATGTGAATTAAGGTTGCTTACCCTTAACGGTGACTTTAGTGGTGTTGCCAGTGATGAATTCTTGACTCAGTGTGGCACCCGTAGTCTGGCGGGTCGTCTAAGTTGGTCTCCGGACGGCGCATCAATCGTCTTCCCCAGCAATCCGAAAAATATGCCGAACTCGGTATTGATGTTATATCCAGTGTTTGGGGGCAAAGTCGAACAGTTAACCACCCCGCCACCGACCAGTGTTGGCGATTTTGCCGCGCGTTTTGCAAAACAAGGTAATCGCTTGGTATTTATGCGGGATGTGGGTGGTGGTAGTGGCCAAATCTGGTTATTGGATTTGGATAATCGCAGTACCGAAATGCTTGTTAAGTTAGAAAATAGTTACCCTGCAAACGTCGATTGGTATGACAACGATCGCAAGATTATTTATCCATCAACGCCGAACAGTATCGCCACTATCGATATCAATACCAAAAAAATTGAAACCATATTTCAGACCGACAATGATGCACTTGAACTCACCGTGAGCGCACAAAACCGTTTGTTGGCAACAGTCGGGCAATTTCGTCTCACAACTATAATGAAAATCAATAACCCGCTGACTAACCCGGAACCGGTCCATGAACTGATATTTGAATCCAGCCGCAGCGAACGTATGATCCAGGTTGGATTAGGCGATGATTCCCCGTCAGCAATTTTATCAAATCGCAGTGGCTTATTTCAGTTCTGGTTTCATTATCCGGACGGCCGCCAATTGCAGGTTAGTGATTTTAAAAACTGGATAATGCTACGGGAAATGGTGTTCTCGCCCGATGGACAGCGTTTATTGGCCAGTGTTGGCAATGAAATATGGATATTTGCGGTTGGACAAACACCATTGTTAATTAGTAAAGAAGGTCAGACTGCCCGGAATCCCAGTTGGAGTCATGATGGTCGTTTTGTTTATTTCAGCTGTGCGGTGCAAGGGCGCTGGCAAATTTTAAAAACTGATACTCAATCTCTTAAACAATCCGTGGTGGCATTGGATTTAGACTATTTCCAGGAAAGCCCCAATGGCGAGTATCAGGTGGTGCGACGCAGTCTGGATGCCGGTTATGAATTGCATTTACGCTCTAGTGGCGAAGTGATTGAGCTGCCGATCGATTCAAAAGGTGTATTAATCCCACATTTTGTATTGCGGGATAAAGCTTTGTATTACAGCACTATATTGGATAATAACCGGCTGGATATTCGCAGCTTTGACTTGGCTAGCCGTCAGTTAAAAAGTCTCGAACGGGGAAATATCTATTCTATTCGTAGATTCTCCGTCAGTCTTGACGAACAATTTATTTATTTACCATCCAGCACCCTAGGAAATTTTGACATCGCAGAATTACGTTAAGTGGAAATTTATCAGTGTTTTGTCGAATTTTCGTCAGGTGGAAACATGACTGCATCTGCTTAAGTGATGTTGATTTTTCCAAAACATGACAGGGGACTTACATGAAACATTTAAAATTTTATTCGATTGGTGGATTAATATTGGCTACCTTTTTGTATGCAGAGCACGCAACCGCAATTTCAGTTACCGTGCAACCTGTAAATTTGTATCTTAGTCAGGTTGTGGTTGAAGTACCTAAAGATGATGGTCACGAAGAGCCAGATGAAGGATATGAATGCGAACAATTATTCCCATTCTGCGAAGCAAACTGAGGATTTAAAGCTCATCCTGACTGCGTTTTTTATGCTGAGGCCAACTAATCGCCAATAACGATTAGTTGATCCTAATAGTCTTAAAGAACAACCACTTTCATGTATACTCCTCGAAGCTAATTTGCCCGGGGAGGCCTCAATGCATTATGCCGAACCTCTGATACTTTTTGCAAACTGGCGCTTTGAACGGGCGACCGGAAGGCTATCGCGCACAGATGAGCCGGCACCGGTCTGCAAACTGGAACCCAGACAGCATCAGCTACTGAATTATTTTCTGCTGCACCCACAACAAGTTATTTCCAAAGATCAGCTGATGGATGATGTTTGGCCTGAAGATGAAGGTACCGATGGTGCCGTGATGCGGGCCGTCGCCAATCTTCGCAAAACTCTGCAGCCGGGCATGGCAGGGCAGGATTGTATCGAAACTTTACCCAAGCGTGGTTATCGCTGGAAAGTAGAATTGCAGCTTGAAAAGTTGCCAGTGGCGGACGCCGACCACGTAAAAACCATGACTAGTGAAAATACCGACGTCTGCTGGCCTGAAGCCAAAATTCCACTGGCTGCTGTAGAGCACAATCCAGCTTCGTCATTCAACGAAGATGCACCCGACCTTGCAATAAAGCTCCGTCAGACACGAACGACTCGCATCAGACCCGGTGTTTGGTATGGGTTGATGAGTGCAGTACTCGTGTCGCTGGTATTGCTGGTCTTTGCCGTTACGTTAATCAATCTGGGTAAACAAACCCGGCAACCGGTCTATAGTCAGATGCTGACGGTCAGTGCGATGGCGGGTGATGAAGTCGGCCCCTTGCTCCATGCCGATCAGCAATCAATCTTTTATCATTATCTGGCTCCACAGCAGCAGCAATGGCACTGGCTGAAACACGATTTAACCAATCACCGTAAAACGGTTTCCGGCAGTGGCTTCGATGCGCTGAGTCAGGCCATCTGGCTTGATAATCAGCATTTTTTGTTTCAGGGGCGTCGCCAGGGGCAATGCCATTTTTATCGGCAATCGATCGCGCTGGCGAACAGTGAACCTGAAGCCTTATTTACCTGCCAGCGGGCATTTATCCAGAGTCTGGCGCGTGACGAACAACATTTGTATTGGCTGGAGCAAGATATTACCAGCGGAAACAGTCAGTTATGGCAGCGACCTTTGGCTGGCCTTGCTAGTAACCAAAGTGGCGCCAGCTTGTTATATCAGTTTTCCGGCCATTATCGCCGCCCTGCCAATTTGGCAGTCCATCAGCAGAAACTGTATCTGGTGCTGGAAAAAGATTTTCATTCCAGTTCATTGTTTGAATTTGATCTGCAACATGGACAAATGCAGTGGCTGAAAGATTTTTCATTTGTCATCCATTCGATTGCTCCATGGCCTGGTCACAACCTGTTAATTAGCTCCGCCGAATCGCTATTGATTTACCCGCTAGCATCTGGTCGGGTGATCCGGCTGAATACCGCCCATGGTTATTTTCGTTTGGCGCAAAGACATGGCGATGAGATTGTCGCAGTGAACACCTTTGGACATGGCAAAGATATTTACCCATTACCACTTCAGGGCAGCACCACAGAGTCAGCATTTGTGTCGGAATTGTCCTTTTCCAGCAATAAGGACGACTATGCGATGGCCATCAAAACAGGCCAAATCGCCTTTGTTTCAGAGCGTTCAGGTGCGGCCCAGGTGTGGTTGCAACAAGCTGGACGGGTCGCGCAGCTGACGCACTTTGAAGGGAAACGGCAGATCAGTCAGCTGTTGTGGTTTGGCGAACAATTGCTCGGCTTGATAGATTTGCAGCTGTATCAAATTGATTTACAAAGCGGGCAGCTTACTTTGCAGCCGATCGACCGGCCCGCCAGAGTCACGGTCTGCCAACAACAAATTTATTGGACGCAGTGGTCGGAACAAGGTTGGAGTCTGTTGAGCTTTGATCAACACCAGCAACCCAAGGTACTAAAAGAACACATCACCGATGTACGCTGTGGACCTGAAGGTTGGCTGGTACTGCAATCAAGTCAACAGTCGCAATTGCAACTCTGGTCGCCATTGGATGATACGTTTAAAGAGTTGCCAGCCGCAGTGGATTGGCGCCTGGGGTTTGCCGAACGTTGGGTGACCAACCATCAGGGGTTGTATTGGTTGGAAGACGAAGGTCGGTCGCGGCGACTGATGTTCTTGCCTTGGCTAAGTGATCAGCCACAACAACTGCCGTTGTCGAATGACACCTTGCCCGACGGCCTGTATGCAGATTTTGCACAGGAGCAATTGTATTACGTCAACGAGAAATCAGGTACGGCAGATGTGGTCTGGCTCAAACAAGCGGCAACGGCAGAGCAAAAGCCCTGAACCGTCACCGCACTATGGTTACAACTGAGCAAATGCCCGATCCGCAGCGGCTATCGTCGCCGCCAAATCGGCATCACTGTGCGCCAAACTTAAAAAGCCTGCTTCATAAGCAGAAGGTGCCAGATAAATGCCATCAGCCAACATCAGATGAAAAAACTGCTTAAAAGTTTCGATATTGCACTGTGTCGCTTCGGCATAACTGCTGACACTTGCGGCCGTCGTAAAGAACAAGCCGAACATCCCACCGACCTGATTGACGCAAAGTGGCACCCCATGTTTGGCCGCAGCGGCGGTTAAACCTTGCAACAGCTTTGTCGTTTTAGCAGTCAGGTTTTCGTACACACCTGGTTTGCTGATTTCAGTCAGTGCTGCCAGACCCGCCGCCATCGCAATTGGGTTACCAGATAAAGTTCCGGCCTGATACACCGGGCCCAGTGGTGCGATGTGCTGCATAATGGCTTTTTTACCACCAAAAGCACCGACCGGCATACCACCGCCGATAATTTTACCCAAAGTGGTGAGATCCGGCGTCACGCCGTAATAGGCCTGCGCGCCGCCTAAAGCGACGCGAAAACCGGTCATCACTTCATCAAAAATTAGCACCGCGCCATATTGGTCGCACAGGCTACGTAAACCTTGCAGGTAACCTGGGTTTGGTGGAATGCAGTTCATATTGCCAGCCACCGGCTCGACAATCACACAAGCGATGTCGGTGCCTTTTTCGGCAAATAATTCAGCAAGTTGCGGTAAATTGTTAAATTCGCAGGTCAAGGTGTATTTGGCGAAATCAGCAGGTACACCCGGTGAATTTGGTACGCCCAGGGTGAGTGCGCCAGAGCCGGCTTTGACCAGCAATGAATCGGCGTGACCATGGTAACAACCTTCAAATTTGACGATAGTGTCGCGCCCGGTATAACCACGCGCTAAGCGAATGGCGCTCATCGTCGCTTCGGTGCCGGAGCTGACCATCCGCACCATTTCCATCGACGGCACTAATTTAGTGACTAATTCCGCCATGTCAATTTCGGCCGGGCAAGGCGCGCCAAAACTCAGGCCTTTTTCGGCAGCTTTAATCACGGCTTCACGAATCGCCGGGTGATTATGCCCTAACAGCATTGGGCCCCAGGAGCCGATGTAATCGATATATTGTTTGCCATCAACATCATAGATATAAGCGCCGTCAGCCCGGTCGATAAAGACCGGCGTGCCGCCGACACTTTTAAAAGCACGGACCGGCGAATTGACACCACCAGGGATGGTTTGTTGGGCTCGTTCAAACAGTTGTTCAGATAAAGTCATGATCAAAATCCATTACAAAATTCGGGAAGTTACCGCAGTGCGCAAGCGGTGGGTCACTGCATTTTCGCGCGTGACCGCAACCAGCAGGCATTAACCTTTATTGGAAAACCACGGCACATCTTTTTCGTACTTGCTGACCAGGTTTTCAACGCCCAAAGTCAGCGCAAATAATGCCATCCGCACCAGCACACCGTTGTCGGCCTGACGGAAAATGGCCAGGTTTGGGTTCAGGTTGAGATCATTGTCGAGCTCGTTCGCTTCCTGGCGTGAATCACGCGGCAGCGGGTGCATAATCACGGTGTTTGATTTGCAGTGCTGGGTGTAAATCTGCTGATTTAACCGGAACTTACCACGATATTTATTGGCTTCTTCCTGTGATGGGAAACGCTCTTCCTGAATCCGGGTTTGGTACACGATATCGGCATTGATATTACCAGCCAGTTGATCGGTGACCGTCACCTGATGACCGGCGTTTTCAATGGTGGAGATAATCTCATCCGGCATCGCCAGCTCATTCGGGGCAATCAGCGTAAATTTGATGTTGTTATAAAGCGCCAGCAATTTGGATAACGAGTGCACGGTACGGCCAAACTTTAAATCGCCAATCATCGCAATGTGCATGCCGTCGATGCTTTGCTGTGAGGCCGTCAGTTCACGTTCAATGGTGAATAAGTCCAGTAGTGCTTGTGTCGGGTGTTCGTTGGCGCCATCACCACCATTGAGTACCGGTACGCGGCTGCCTTCAGCAAATTCAGCTACTGAACCGGCTTGCGGGTGACGCATCGCAATCACATCGCTATAACTGCTGATCACGCGCGCGGTATCAAATAACGATTCACCTTTGGATAAAGCTGAGGATTGCATGCCAGTGGTTTCGCGAACTTCACCGCCGAGCAGGTTAAAAGCACAACCAAAGCTAACGCGGGTCCGGGTGCTGGGCTCGAAGAATAAATTACCGAGGATGGCGCCTTCGAGCACCGTGGTGCGTTTTTTGCGGTAAGCATAAGGTTCCATGCTGTGGGCAATTTCGAAAATCTGCCGGATACTGTCGCGATCGAATTGTTTAACCGAGAGGATATGTTCGCCTTTGAAGCTCATGCTGTATGCCTTTTGCCGGAAGTGACAGAAAGCGGCGCGGGGCCGCTGAACTGGCGCGCAGTATAGCAAAGTCAGCGGCTAAACACGAACCGGATCAAGCCGGTTTCAACACCGCCAACAGAATAATGGCAAACATTACCAGCACTGGTAATTCATTAAAGATCCGGAAAAAGCGTGGGCTTTTCTGATTGCGGTTGTGCTTAAAATCGGCCAGTAATTTAAAACAATAGCCGTGATAGCCGTACAACAACAATACCAGCATTAATTTATAGTGCAGCCAATGACTTGCCTTAAACCAGGCAGCGCCGTAGCTGTAGATGAGCAACAGGCCAAAAATCAGCGTGAGAATGGCAAAAGGCGTCACAAAATAAAGTAATCGTCGTTCCATGATTTTAAACAAGGCATCAACGTCACTCGAGGTATTGCTCGCGTGATAGACAAACAACCGCGGCAGATAAAAAATACCGGCAAACCAGGCCACCATAAATCCGATATGCAAGGCTTTAAAAACGAGTAAAGAAGTCATCAAAAATTCCACTTAAAGTAAATTATTTTGCCGCATGAGTAACGTGCGCACTTGCTCCCAACTCACCAGCCCCAGCGGTTGATCGGCTTGCTCATCATCGTAAATCAGCACCGCGCCTTCCCGTTGTTCACCAAGTTCGGCAAACACTTCCGCCATGGTCGCCTGATGACTTAATGCCGGTACCGGGATAAATTTCAGCATGCTTTGGTCAGACATCGACATCGTTAAATCGTAACTTGCTAATTCGTAATGCTGATCAACGGCATAACTACGTTTAATCAGCAGTTGCTGTTGTGGTGTTAATAAATCCAGCGCCTGAATGATTTGCGCATCAGACGGATTTTCCAGGATTTGGTAGTCTTGCTGCAGCATGGCCAGCGCGCCGACCTTTTGCAACACATCATCGGCTGGCGCCAATTTATAAGGTAACTGCATAAAATCAAGCTGTTGCAGGAAAATCGATTTGGTATGGAAAAACTGTACTGCAGTGACATAAGAAGTGGTGATCACCAGCATTGCCGGTACTACCAGCTCCGGGTTGGCCGCAAGCTCGGTGACCGCCACCAGTGCGGCGAGTGGCGCGTGTAATGTAGCCGCCATCATCCCGGCCATACCAAGTACGGCGTAACTACCGGCCACGCTGTGGTCACCCAGAAATATCGAAGGCACAAAGGCCAATAAAGTGCCCATCACAATACCGATACCAAATACCGGACCGACAATACCACCCGGAATGCCGAGGCCAAGCGCGGCCACGGTCAGGATGATTTTTGCCAAGAAAATAGCGAATAACAGTAGCAGTTCATCAGGAACTGTTACCGCATAATGAATGGCGCCGGTTTCTGCGCCGAGCGCTTGCGGTACCAGATAACCGATGGCAGCCGTGACTGTGGCGGCCAACAACAACCGAAAGCCCAGATGCCAGTTTTTAAAAGTGCGCATGGTGCGCATCAGGCTTTTATTAAAGAAAGTCGCCACGACCCCCATCGCCACACCACACAGTGCCAGATAGGGCAGATGCCAATTGCTTAAGGTAATCATGGCGATGCTACTCAGCTCATTGTCAGCTCCAAACACGGTACGGGTGGCGACAGCGCCAATCATTGAAGCCAGCATAATGGGCACAAATACGTGGATCCGATATTCACGTAGCACCACTTCCATCACAAAAATAACGGCAGCCAGTGGCGTGTTAAATGAAGCAGAAATACCGGCGGCAATACCACAACCGGCCAGTATTCTGATGCTGTTGTAAGGCAATCGCAAATAACTGCCAAGGCTACTGGCACCAAAAGCGCCCAAATGCACCGATGGACCTTCCCGACCCACAGAAAAACCGGCAGCAAGGGCGGCGATACCGCCAAAAAATTGGTGAATAGTATTGGGCAATGGCATCATGCCGTATTTTAGTTTGATGCGGTGGATTACAAAGGGAATGCCAAGCCGATAGTGTTTCAGGCCAATGATGAGACCCAATAAGCAAATAAAAACTGCGGCAATCAACGGCAGCAAAGCACGTTGTGGCGCCAGTAACGTGGTAAAGTCATCACTGTGCGCAAGGTAAAACGATTGAATACCGATAATGGTCAGCCGGAACAGAATGATGAGCATGGCGGCAATTAAACCGCCGACAAGGCCGAGCAAACAAAGCTGCAGTGACGTCACCGGCAAGGCTAGTTTTCGCCGAAGCGGTGGCAACGATAATCGCCAGGATTTCATGCTGGAGTACCGGTTGGATGATAGGATGCTTTCTAACATAACACTTTGAGTGTGCTGATGAAACTTGAACAGATTAAACAATGGTTCACCCAGCATCGAACCACCTTATGGCCAATAGCTGTCGCATTAGCCATCGGTACTATTGCAGGTCATTTTTTCGGGAACTGGTCGTTGCATCAGCAACAACAGCAACTGACTTTGCAATTGCAACAACAGCAAAACGCGCTGGATAGTGCAGAAACCCAGCTGGCCGATCAACGTAAACAGGTCGACTACCTGACGGCAGAGCTGGCGGTCGAACGGCATACCAGTCAATTGCAAATGCAGGATTTAAAATCAGAACAACAAAAGCTGTTTGAGACTCGCCAAGAACTGGCATTTTATCAAAAAATAATTTCTCCGGATTTACAAGCCAATAGTTTGATTATTGATAGTTTTACCTTATCACCAGGTAACGCTGTGGGACGCTATAAATTTAATCTGGTACTGATTGAGCAAGACAAGCAGAAAAACTTTGCCAAAGGCCAAATCATATTGACGCTGGTTGGCAAAAAAGCTGGTAAAAAAGCGACCGTCGATTTACTGCAGCTCGCTGGATTCAGTAAAGCTGATCGCCGGTTTAGCTTTAAACATTTTCAAATTTTTGAAGGTGAATTTGTCTTGCCTTCGGCATTTATCGCCGAGCAAGTAGAAGTCACGGTGAGCGTGCCGGCCAGCCGTGGCCACAAAGCTGCGAAGGTCAGTCAAAGTTTACCCTGGCTGGAAAGCACAGAAATGATTGATCCCATTTAAGCGGGCAGGTGTGGGGTTGCAGCAAAGCAAACTTGGAAATACTTGAATAAAACAGTCAACTATTAGATAATTTGCATCCATTTTTTCCGCTGAGGTAATTCTATGTCTGAAGTTCAGGTACCTATTCAATTTACGGATGCGGCTGCGAATAAAGTGCTGACATTAGTGACCGACGAAGAAAACCCGGATTTGAAACTGCGGGTGTACGTCACTGGCGGTGGTTGTTCAGGTTTCCAATATGGCTTCACCTTTGATGAAAAGGTGAATGAAGGTGATTTCACCGTCGATAAAAACGGCGTGACCATGGTGGTTGATCCGATGAGCCTGCAATATCTGATGGGCGGCATCGTTGACTATACCGATGGTTTACAAGGAAGTCGCTTTATCGTCCAAAATCCAAATGCCACCACGACTTGTGGTTGTGGTTCCAGTTTTTCAGTATAAATCTCCCCGTTCTCTTTTATGACAGGCCAGTTATTTGACTGGTCTGTTCTGTGTGTTTTTTCTCCACAATTGTTACTCCTGCCATAGCTCAACCGACGGTTCTCAGTTAAGATGCTGCGAAATTGATAACATAATCTTTACTGTTGATTATTAATTGAGCGCAATTTTGTTGTTAGTTATAGTTATCCAAAAAAGCTCTCAATCAGGTTCATCTGATTTATTGTTAATTATCAGCAAGATATGTAAGCGTTTGTCGTTCACATACAAATTTTAACGACTGTAACTATACGCTCGTCGCATCCTATGGTTTAATTAACTGATTATTATTGCTTATTGGGACACCAATGAGGTTTGGATTTTTATTTGGCAGGAAGTGTTTGACATAAAAAAAGGCGTTTAACGCTGGGAGAAGAAAACGTTATGAAAGGTACTAAAAGCGTCATCTCTGACGAGAATAAAAGACTGTGTGTTTGGTTAAAGAGGCAAAGGCAGGATAAAGGCCACACCATGCGCAGTTTATCTGAAGTATTGGGCACCCCACATTCCTTCATAGGAAAAGTAGAAAATCAGGAACGTAGATTGGATGTGGTGGAATTTGTCCGGTATTGTCAGGCACTGGAAGTAGACCCAGCGGACGGATTAAAACAGGTATTGACTCAGCAGTAGCAGTAAACTGTCGCTTCAGTAGCAAAAACAACAAAGCCGCAGCAATGCGGCTTTGTTGTTTGTAAACGCCGGGGTCAGAGTCAATTGTTAACAGAGGCGTTGTTAACAATTGACTCTGACCCCGCGATTAACACTAATCAGGTTTGGGTGGCTGCTCGCGTTGTTTTAGCATTCGGACAATCAGTAACAACAACAGCAATGCCGGGATCACCATCAGTGACGTGATCACGAAAAACAAAGTCCAGTTACCGTCCAGTTTGTCGACCAGCGCACCACCAAATGAGGCCATCGAAGTTCGGGCAAAATTGCCAATTGATGCCAGCAGAGCGTATTGACTAGCGGTAAAGGCGACGCCGGTGAAGCTGGTTAGAAACGCCACAAAAGCGACAATTGAAAATGCTGTGGTAAAATTATCCAGCAAAATTGTCCACAGTAATAAATTCTCATCTGGGCCCACTTGCGCTATCCAGGCGAACATCAGATTACTACCTGCCATGGTAATACCGCCCAGCAGCAGCCCCTTGATCACGCCAAAGCGCACATTCAGCAGACTTCCAAGTAAGGTGAAGGCCATGGTTGCGCCCCAGCCAATCAGCTTTGAATATTCGGCAATTTGGTCATTACTAAAACCAACTTCCCGATAGAACTGAATCGACATCCGGCCGAGAAAAGCTTCGCCCAGTTTAAAAATCAGAATAAACACGATCAAGCTTAGCGACAACTTCAGGCCGTTACGGCGGAAAAATTCGGCAAAAGGTTCAATAACGGTGACCAGCAGCCACAACATCACCGGATGCTGCAATGATTGCCGGTAACGCTCGGCAGCTTTTTGCTGTAGCAGATCACGGTTGGTGGTGGGCTCTCTGATGAACAAAGTAACGGCCGCTAACAGCGTCAGCATCATGGCTAGCCCCAGATAAACTCTGGGCCAGCCAATAATATCGGCATAATGGAAAGCGAAGTAACCAGGCAATGAATACCCAGTCCACCAACCCGCCACACTCATGGCTGCTGCTGCCGGCAGTTTGACTGGCTCCTGGCCAATAATATCAATGCGATAGCCGTCGATCGCCACATCCATGGTTGCGGCAAACAGGCCAATTAAGAACGCCAGCAATGAGATCCAAATCAGATTTAGTGCCGGATCCGTAAACGCGATAGCAAGCGTCAGCAGCACAATCAGTGTCTGCATGGTCAGTACCCAACTACGGCGTTGCCCGAGTCGCGGATAAAGCACTGGCCATCGCACTCGGTCCACCAGTGGTGCCCATAAAAAATTGAACGCGTAAACGGCAGTGACCGAACCAAAATAACCAATGGCAGCACGCGATAAATTGGCATCTTTGAGCCAACCACTCATGCCTGAACTAATCAATACCCAGGGGAACCCCGATGAGCACCCCAGAATAAAGATAAATAATAACCTGCGATCATAATATTGCTGCAAGGCATGGCGAAAACTGGCTGGTGCAGCCACAACTTCGGACATCAGAGAAATACTCCGGCGAGATCAATCAAAGAAGCAGCACCTTAACAAAGTGCAAAGACTGAAGAAAGTAAAAGCTGGGGTTCGCTCGGGGATTCTGGAAAACGGTCGGATTCAGGGGCGAATACCAACACAATCTAACGGTAAACAAACTTTGCCACGTAAATAACCTAAACAGTTTTGCAGCTGTTTACGCAGGATTTTATCGCGCTGTAGTTCTTGTTCAGACCAATATTCCAGTTGATAAAGTACATGCCAGAACACTTGTTCTCGGAAAGTTGCCGGGGTGTGGTGACTGACTTTTAGTTGTGCCCATTCTTCCAGAGTGTCCCAGATAAACAGGTGTAATTCACGATGCGGAATTTGTCCGCGCAGAAAACGCGACACATAGTAAATGAGCTGTTGTGACTTCTGTTCAATAAACACATCTAACATGGCAAATGCCCCGCCAATATTGGCCTCACCTGATGAATATACCCGTCATCCTTAAAGGTTCGGGGTTGTTGTCTTCAGTCGCTCGCTGAGGCGTCAGTCCGACTGGAACGCCAGCACGGCCAGTCACATAGGACTACTATGCACCGGTCCGGGCTGGCGCTCCAGCCTCGCTCCTTCGTCGCCTACCCGAATCTTCAATGATTTTGGGTATACAGACCTTGGTGCAATCAGGTTGCGGCCGAAAACAGTTGCTAAAAAGCGAATACAACCACCGACACCAAATGGGTGCGAGCCGGTGGTTGTTAGGGCAAGTATAGTCGGATTTAAACGGCGGGCAGTAAAATAACCCGGATCAGAACTACGGGTTTTTTCGGGAAATTATCCCAACCCAGTTTCTCGTTAAACTGAGTTTCGATTGCTTTAATTTTATCAAACACTTCCATGCCTTCAACGACCGTTCCAAAGACCGCATAACCCCAGGTCCGACCAGGGTCCAAACTCGGGTTGTCGTTCAGATTAAAGAAAAACTGACTGGTGGCGCTGTGCGGATCCAGCTCTCTGGCCATCGCAATGGTATAAAGCCGGTTTTTCAGGCCGTTGCCAGATTCATTGATAATTTCCGCAAAGTTTTTGACCGGTTTTAATTCCCGATCATAACCACCGCCCTGCAGCACAAATTCCGGTTCCAGTCGGTGAAATAAGGTACCGTCATATAGTTTTTTGTCGACGTAAGTCAAAAAATTATTGACGGTAATTGCTGCTTTGCTGCGATCAAGCTCGACCACGATATGGCCTTCGCTGGTCTCAAACTTCACCCGCGGAAACAAGTTATCTTTTTGAATAAACTCGCCTTTTGCAGCACTGCCGAAACTAATCAGCAATGCCAAAACAACAAACAGCTGCCGCATCGGTTAGTTCCTCAGAAAGTCCTGCCAGCTTGGGTCGCGCAGAATGTTGGCCAGTACCTGTTCAGTTAATACCCGCAGTTCGCGTTCAGCGACCGCAGTGTCTAACTTAAATGGACCGGAAAAACTGCTTTTCCCGCTATAGCTTTTATTAAATGAACCAGAATTGCGTTCAATCAATACGGTGAGTTCGACATTGTTTTTCACCACATGCTCAACAGTTTTCAGTTCAGCATTGGCTTCGAGTTGATTAATCTGCACCGTCACCACCACCGGCTCTGCAGCGGACACCCGGGCGCCTTGTTGGGTTAAGGCATCGGTCAGCACTTGTTGCAATTGCTGTGGCAGATTGTTGCTGGTTGGGTAGGAGTTCACCTTGTCGCCGTCGCGCATAATTAAGGTGCCTTCGGTCGGACGATTGTCCTGCACATTAATACTGATGGCGACATTGTTCAGTTGGTTAGACTGAGTCCAGAACACCTGTGGTGCCACGATAAAAGACGGAACCGGGTTACTACAGGCAGCAAGTGACAATAACGAAACAAATAACAGACGACGCATTTTCAGTTCCTTTTAATGGCTTCTAAGATAGTAAATTTTGCATTACTGGCGACATGAATACAACCGCCGAACAGCCGGGCCAGCTTTTCACTGTAGGCCAGATGACGATTGGCGACAATCCGCAGTCGGCCATGTTTTTTCAGTACTCTTCTGGCATCCGCAAACATTTGCCAGGCAATGTGATCAGTGATGGCATTTTGCTGATGAAAGGGTGGGTTACAAATAATAAAGTCTGCCGATTCCGCCGCTTGTTGGCTCAAGCAATCATCGACCGAAAATTCGGCTTGTGGTAATAAATCGGGCTGGTTGGCCGCTAACGTCAATCTGGCTGAATCAACCGCCATATAAGATTCATCGGCAAATACCAACTTGATCTGGGGTTGCCGCTTTAACAACGCAAGACCCAACACGCCATTGCCACAACCTAAATCAATTACCCGCTGCTCTGGTGCACAGACCGGAATATGCTGCAGTAAAAAACGCGCGCCTTGATCCAGTTGTTCCCGTGAAAACACATTGGCATGATTGATCATCTGTTGTTGATCGTCCGCTGACATCCAACGTATCGGGAATTCTGGGATGGCAGGGGAAACTAATGCCGGATCTATAGTCGTAGTAATCAACCGGCACTTTTTCACGGTTAACGAAGCGCTGGTTGGCCCCAGTTCCTGTTGGAAAATCGCCAATAAGTTTGGGGTAATGTCTTTGGCTTTGGCACTGGCCAGAATGGTACAATTAGGGGCAAGTTGTTGTTTCAATTGACGCAACTGATAGCGCAGATAGCTGTGGTTATTGGGCAGTTTTAGCAATACCAACGTTGCAGCAGGTAATGGCGCAAGGCTATTGATTTGCGTCAAAGCGTTTAAATTCAGTTGATTCAGATTAAAGTTATGCCGGGTCGCCAATTCGCTGATGTAAGAATCAGACAGCTGCACTGGTTGGTAGTCAGCCAAAGCACAGGCCAGCGCCCCAAATTGGTCATTGAGTAATAAAACAGAGGCTGTTGATTGCTGCAATATTGGTAATGCATGACTGAGTAATAACTCGTCAGCCGAATCCCACGCCTGTAAACTGCGATTTTTTTGCTCTGGCGGATAACGGTCGAGGGTGAAGGTCTGGCCAGCGAGTTGGCATTGGTTGGTCATAAGTCCACAGCAGTCGGGAAAAAGGAGGCCATTTTGCCAGATCTGAGTGAGAGCGACAACCAAAGCAGGTCGGCAACCGGCTGCCAGCGATTTGTGTTGCCGGATGCCGAGCTTTGGTTATGGCCGCATTGGTTAGATGCTGAGCGCTCCGCCCAAGTGATGCAAACATTACAGCGGCAATTGCAGTGGCAGCAGCCTGAGCTTCGGTTGTTCGGTAATGTTGTCAGCATCCCCCGGCAGCAAGTATGGATGGGAGATGCGCATTGTAGCTACCGTTATTCGGGTGTTACCTTTGAGCCTGAACCCTGGCATCCGCTGGTACAAAAGCTGACGGTCTGGGTGAATCAGCAACTGAACCAACGGTTTAATTGTGTGTTGTTGAATTTATATCAAAATGGCAGTGAACATATGGGCTGGCATTGTGATGATGAACCCGAATTGGGGCTGAACCCGGATATTGCTTCGTTGAGTCTCGGGCAAGCACGGCGTTTTGATTTGAAGCATAAACATCAACAATATCAACTGAGTTTACCGTTACAAAATGGCGACTTATTGTTGATGCAGGGGCCATGTCAACAACATTGGTTACACCGGGTTCCCAAGCAAGCCCAGGCTAGTTCAGTCAGGCTCAATTTAACTTTTCGTTATATAGAAAAGCCGCTTTAGACCAGCCTATCCGGCTTTGGCAAGGTAAAATAAATATCTTTTTTTGCAGCTATTGAACTGCTGACAAGCGCCATTGTGGCATCTAGAGTAGAGACTGAAGACGAACAGAAGGAACAGACAGCTATGTTGATCCATACATCCATAGAGCAGAAATTGTTACGAGCCTTCGACCCCGTATTCCTGGACGTGATCGATGAAAGCCACATGCACAGCGTGGCGCCTGGTGCAGAATCTCACTTTAAAGTGGTGATTGTGACGCCGATGTTTGATGGCATGCGGTTGTTGCAGCGCCATCGGGCTGTCAACGCTATTGTGGCGACGGAATTGGCCGAAAAAATTCATGCATTAGCACTGCATACCTATACCCCAGGCGAATGGTATGAGTACTACGCCGAAAAACCTCCGGCATCACCAAAATGTTTTGGCGGGTCTAAACGGGAAAAAGCATCGACTTGATGTTATCCCCGTCATCCTTGAAGATGCGGGGTTGTTGCCTTCGCTCGTTCGCTGGGGCGCCAGTCCGACCCAGTCACATAGGACAACTATGCTCCGGGCCGGGCTGGCGCTCCAGTCTCACGAGCTTGTCGCGGTTCCACCGTGGCCATCCCGAATCTTCAATGATTTTGGGTATAGATGGCGGAAATTCGCAGTCGATTTGGTTTTTCCTTCAGATCGCTGCAATTCAAAGCTGATCAGACCTGTTTGTCGTGTTAAAGTTTTACACTAACGGCAATTTTAACCAACAACAGGTTCTTTTCTTATGGTTATTCAACCTAAAATCCGTGGTTTTATCTGTACCAATGCCCACCCGGTCGGCTGTGCAGAGCACGTCAATGAACAAATTTCTTATGTGAAAAAGCATGGCGCTGTCGCAAATGGCCCTAAAAATGTTTTGGTCATTGGTGCATCTACCGGCTATGGTCTGGCGTCGCGTATCACTGCTGCCTTTGGTTCTGGTGCGAAAACCTTAGGTATTTTCTTTGAAAAAGAAGCAACCGAAGGCAAAACCGGTTCTGCTGGCTGGTATAACACCGCCGCTTTTGAACAAGCAGCTGAAGCCGAAGGTCTGTGGAACAAACATCTGAATGGTGATGCTTTTACCGATGAGATGAAATCCAAAGCCATTGATATTATTCAAAGTGAGATGGGTAAAATTGATCTGGTGGTTTACAGCCTGGCGGCGCCACGGCGTAAAGATCCGGTCAGTGGCGAAATCTACAGCTCCGTATTAAAACCAATTGGCCAGTCATATACGGCTAAAAACCTCAATACCAGTAAACGGGAAATTGAAGAAGTTTCAGTTGAACCTGCCAACGACGAAGAGATTTTTAATACGGTTAAAGTGATGGGCGGCGAAGATTGGGAGCGTTGGTTAGATCAGTTACATGCCGCGGGCGTGCTGGCAGACAACGTTCAGACCGTTGCATACACTTATATTGGCAAAGAGCTGACCTGGCCTATCTACGGTAAAGCCACGATTGGTCGCGCCAAAGAAGATTTAGACCGTGCCGCCAGTGCTATCACCCATAAATTAGCAGCACAGCATGGCCATGCTTATGTTGCATCATTAAAAGCTCTGGTCACTCAAGCCAGTTCAGCCATTCCAATTATGCCTTTGTATATTTCATTGTTATACCGCGTGATGAAAGAAGAGGGGACACATGAAGGTTGTATCGAGCAGATTTATGGTTTGTTCCAGACCGCACTTTATAACCCACAACGTCAGCTGGACGATGGCGGCCGCTTGCGGATGGACGGTAAAGAATTGGCTGATCACATTCAAAGCAAAGTAGCCGCCATGTGGGACCAGGTACAAACCGACAATATCGATGAGCTGACCGACTATAAAGGTTACCATCAAGAATTCTTGCGTTTATTTGGTTTTGGCTACAGCCATGTCAATTATGACGCCGATGTTTCACCGATGGTGACACTGGCTAATTTAGCTTAAGATATATGCGCCGCCTGCAAGGGCGGCTTTGTTTTAGTTGCATGGATGAAGGGTAGGCCATTCTTGCCGGACGCAACCCATGGCAAAAGTACGTCGACAGATAACAGTAATGTCGGTGAATTGTCGGAAAATGACCAGTGACTTGCAGCGATTTGATGGTTTTATAAGCAAACAAATCAATCTTGACTACACTTGGCTTCAGTCACTTCGTCAGCGACAGAATTTTGTTATTTATCATAGCTGGCCTGTGGGTTTAATGCTAAAATCCGGCGCTATGTACGTGTATCTGGTGAATACAGGTGGTCGTTCCGCCGTAGATCTCCGGGTGCGCTGCCAGGTGTGCAGCTGAAAAACCAGGCCCTGTTCCTTCCCGTTAAAGTAGTGCAAGTACGTATGATTAAAATCAAAAAAGGATTGGACATTCCCCTTTCGGGCAGTCCTAAACAAGTGATTCATGACGGCCCTGCGGTGAAATCAGTCGCGGTACTGGGTGAAGAGTATGTCGGTATGCGTCCAACGATGCTGGTCGAAGTTGGCGATAAAGTAAAAAAAGGTCAGGGTCTTTTTGAAGACAAAAAAAATCCTGGCGTTAAGTTTACGGCGTCGGTCGCGGGTACGGTCAAACTCATCAACCGTGGTGCTAAGCGAGTGTTGCAATCTGTGGTTATTGAAGCCGATGGCAGCAATGATGCAGTCCAGTTTACTGCCTTCGGGGCAGATCAACTGGCAACCTTAGATCGCGCGGTGGTGAAACAACAATTACTGGATTCTGGTTTATGGACTGCGTTTCGCACTCGTCCGTTCAGCCAAATCCCAGCCATCGATAGTACGCCACGGGCAATTTTTGTCACCGCGATTGATACCAATCCGCTGGCGGCAGATCCGGCAGTCGTGATTGCAGCGGCAGGTAATGCATTACAACAGGGCTTGACAGTATTGGCGCGGTTAACTGACGCCAAAGTGTACCTGTGTAAAGCACCTTCACTGCAAGTTACGGCACCGGCGCAAGTCCAGGTCGAAGAATTTGCGGGTCCGCATCCGGCAGGTTTACCTGGTACCCATATCCATTTCTTAGATCCGGTTTCCCTTAGCAAAATTGTCTGGCACATCAATTATCAGGATGTGATTGCCATCGGCAAACTATTTGCTACCGGTGAGCTGGACACCAGCCGGGTTATTTCGCTGGCCGGTCCTGTCGTGAAAAATCCACGTTTAATCAAAACCGTACTCGGCGCTTCGATTGAAGAGCTGACCGCCGGCGAGCTGAACGAAGGTCAACACCGTATTATTTCAGGATCAGTGTTGGCAGGTAAAATCGCGACGGGTGTGCACGCCTATCTGGGACGTTTTCATTCACAGTTGTCTGTGCTGGAAGAAGGTTATGAGAAAGAGTTCCTGGGCTGGATTGTGCCTGGCGCAACTAAGTTCTCAGTGACCCGTGCATATTTATCGCATTTAAGCCCAAAACGCCTGTTCAATATGACCACCTCCACCAACGGTTCTGATCGCGCTATGGTGCCAATTGGCAACTATGAGCGGGTGATGCCCTTAGACATTCTGCCAACGCTGTTGTTGCGCGATTTGTTAGTCGGTGATACCGACGGTGCGATTTCATTAGGTTGTTTGGAACTGGATGAAGAAGATTTGGCGTTATGTACCTTTGTCTGCCCTGGTAAATATGACTTCGGCGTGGCATTGCGTGACTGTCTGACGACCATCCAGAAGGAAGGCTAAGATGAGTTTAAAGCATTATTTAGAAAAAATTGAGCCGCAATTTGAAAAAGGCGGCAAACATGAAAAGTGGTATGCCTTATATGAAGCCGTGGCCACTATTCTGTATACCCCAGGGAAAGTAACAAAATCAGCCACGCATGTCCGTGACAGTATCGACTTAAAACGGATCATGATTTTTGTCTGGTTGATGTTATTTCCTGCCATGTTTTTCGGCATGTTTAACATTGGTCATCAGGCGGCACAAGTGTTGTCTGCGACCGTGACAATTCCTGACACCTGGCAAGTTGCCTTGTTCCAGCTGCTCGGTGGTGAGCTCACCCCTGAATCAGGCTGGGGCAATAAAATGCTGTACGGTGCCTGTTGGTTCCTGCCTATTTACGCTGTCGTGTTTGCTGTTGGTGGATTCTGGGAAGTATTGTTTGCTTCTATCCGTAAGCACGAAATTAACGAAGGTTTTTTCGTATCGTCAATTCTGTTTGCATTGGTGCTGCCAGCAACAATTCCTTTGTGGCAAGCCGCGCTGGGTATCACTTTTGGTATTGTAATTGCCAAAGAAGTGTTTGGTGGTACCGGCCGTAACTTCTTAAACCCGGCCTTAGCAGGTCGTGCGTTTTTGTTCTTCGCTTATCCGGCGGAAATTTCCGGTGACAAAGTATGGAACGCGGTAGACGGTTATGCTGGCGCCACCTGGTTGTCAAAAGCGGCCAACGGTGAAGTGTCTGACTGGTCTATTAATGCCCAGTGGTGGGATGCGTTTTACGGATTTATTCCTGGTTCTGTTGGCGAGACTTCAACTTTAGCGCTGCTGGTTGGTGGTTTAATGCTGATTTACTTCCGTATTGCATCCTGGCGGATTGTTGCCGGCGTAATGGCGGGCACTGCGTTGTTCGCCACTTTGCTGAACATAGTCGGTTCTGACACCAACGCGATGTTTGCGATGCCTTGGTATTGGCACGTGGTGCTGGGTGGTTTTGCCATCGGTATGTTCTTTATGGCAACAGATCCGGTATCAGCGTCATTTACTGACGGCGGTAAATGGGCCTACGGTATTTTAATTGGTTTTATGGTTGTGATGATCCGCGTGGTAAACCCGGCTTATCCGGAAGGGATGATGCTGGCGATTTTGTTCGCTAACCTGTTCGCACCATTGTTCGACTTTATGGTTGCACAAAGCAACATCAAGCGGAGGCTGGCACGTAATGTCTAATAATAATGAAAGCATCGGCAAAACCTTCGGGGTTGTGATTGGCCTTTGTCTGGTTTGCGCAATTATTGTAGCGACTGCTGCGGTGCAACTTCGCCCGTTGCAAGTTGAAAATAAACTGGTTGATGCGCAGAAGAATATTCTGGTAGCAACTGGTTTGTTATCTGGCGACAACGTAAAAGAGTTATTCACTAAACATGTGCAGGAACGTTTAGTTGATTTGGATACTGGTGAGTTTGTTGACCAGGATCCGGCGAAATACGATTACCGCAAAGCGATGAAAGATCTCAAGTTAAGTGATGCATTAACGAGTGCAGATGACCCGGCATCCATCAAACGCCGTGCTAAAGTTGCTCCGGTGTACCTTGCCTACAACGACGGTGTCGAGTCGGGCAAATTGTCAGCCATCGTGCTGCCAGTGCATGGTTATGGTTTGTGGTCAACGATGCACGCTTTTGTGGCGCTGGATGTCGATGGTGCCACAATCAAAGGTGTAAATTTCTACGAACATGCAGAAACTCCTGGTTTGGGTGGCGAAATCCAAAATCCTAAATGGGTGGCACAATTCGTTGGCAAGAAAATTGTTGATGATGCTGGCATGCCGGCAATCAAAGTATTAAAACCAGGTAACGCAGCACCAGATTCAACCACGGATGTGGATGGTTTGTCTGGTGCAACCTTAACCAGCAATGGTGTGGCTAATACATTTGAATTCTGGACCGGCGCGAAAGGTTTTGCCCCATTCCTGGCTAAAGTTCGTCAAGGAGCATTAAACAATGGCTAGTGCTAAAGAAATTAAAGCCGCGTTATTTGGCCCGGTGTTTGCCAATAACCCGATTGCATTACAAGTGCTTGGTATTTGTTCGGCGCTGGCTGTAACAACCAAGATGGAAAAAGCCATTGTCATGGGTGTTGCCCTGACGTTGGTAACGGCATTTTCTAACTTGTTTATCTCCATGATCCGTAACCATATCCCATCAAGCGTGCGGATCATCGTGCAGATGACCATTATTGCTTCGTTGGTGATCGTGGTTGACCAAATCCTGAAAGCTTACGCTTATAACGTAGCGAAAGAGCTGTCGGTATTTGTGGGTTTGATTATTACCAACTGTATTGTGATGGGCCGCGCTGAAGCCTTTGCCATGAAGAGCCCACCGATGATCAGCTTCATCGATGGTATCGGTAATGGCTTAGGTTATACCGTACTGTTGGTCATTGTTGCTTTCATCCGTGAACTGTTTGGTTCAGGCACCTTGTTTGGGGTAGAGATTCTGCCACTGATCAGTGCTGGCGGTTGGTATCAGCCAATGGGTCTGTTGTTGATGCCTCCAAGTGCATTCTTCATTATCGGTTTGTTCATTTGGGTGCTGCGGACGTTCCGTCCTGAGCAACAAGAGAAGCACTAAGGAGCTACGACATGGAACATTATATTAGTTTGTTTGTCCGTGCCGTTTTTATCGATAACTTAGCGTTATCGTTTTTCCTCGGTATGTGTACTTTTATTGCAATTTCCAAGCAAATCAAAACTGCCTTCAGTTTAGGTATCGCGGTCACCGTGGTGTTGGCATTAGCAGTTCCGGTGAACCAGGTGGTTTTCCACCAGTTACTGGCGCCTGGTGCTTTAGCATGGCTCGGTTTCCCTGATACTGATCTGAGCTTCCTTGGTTTTATCACCTATATCGGTGTAATCGCGGCTTTGGTACAGATTCTGGAAATGTTTCTGGATAAATACGTACCGGCACTTTACAACGCTCTGGGGATTTTTCTGCCTTTAATCACGGTAAACTGCGCCATCTTTGGTGGTGTGGCCTTTATGGTGGAACGTGACTATAACTTTGGCGAAAGCGTGGTATTTGGTTTAGGAAGTGGTATTGGCTGGACATTAGCAATTACCCTGATGGCAGCGGTCAGTGAAAAACTGAAATACGCTGACATTCCACACGCACTGCGTGGTTTAGGTTCACGTTTTATTATGGTTGGTTTAATGGGATTGGGCTTTATGTCCTTCTCCGGTGTTTCACTGTAAGCATCAGTTGTAAAAGGAAAAAGCAATGCAAGAGATCTATCTTGGCGTTGGGATGTTCACCCTGCTGGTGGTTGCATTGGTTGTCATGATTTTGGCAGCCAAAGCAAAATTAGTGTCTTCAGGTGAAATCACCATCAGTATTAACGGCGATGCCAGTAAAGCAATTAAAACCAGTGCCGGCGGTAAACTGCTGGGCGCTTTGGCTGACAAAGGTATTTTCTTATCGTCAGCCTGTGGTGGCGGTGGCTCTTGTGGCCAGTGTCGCGTGCACGTTCATTCAGGTGGTGGTGATGTTCTGCCGGTTGAATTTGGTCATTTGACCAAAGGTGAGCGTCGCGAAGGTTGTCGTTTGGCGTGCCAGGTCAGTGTTAAAACTGACATGGACATCGAAGTTGAAGCAGAAATTTTCGGCATCAAAAAATGGGCTTGTTCGGTTATTTCTAACGATAACAAAGCAACCTTCATTAAAGAGCTGAAGCTGCAAATTCCTGATGGTGAATCCGTACCATTCCGCGCAGGTGGTTACATTCAGATTGAAGCACCAGCTCACCACATTAAATATGCTGATTTTGATATCCCGGCTGAATACCGTGGTGACTGGGAACGGTTTAAGTTCTTCACTTTAGAATCTAAAGTCGACGAAGAAACCATCCGTGCTTATTCGATGGCGAACTATCCGGAAGAAGAAGGCATCATCATGTTAAACGTGCGGATCGCCACACCACCGCCAAATAACCTGACGCTGCCTTGCGGTAAAATGTCTTCGTTTATCTGGAGCCTGAAAGCTGGCGATAAAGTGACTATTTCGGGTCCGTTTGGTGAGTTCTTCGCCAAAGATTCCGACAATGAAATGGTATTTATCGGTGGTGGCGCTGGTATGGCGCCCATGCGTTCACACATTTTTGACCAGCTGCGCCGGTTAAAATCACAACGTAAAATCACTTTCTGGTACGGTGCCCGTTCGAAACGTGAAATGTTCTACGTTGAAGATTTCGATATGCTGCAAGCGGAAAACGAAAACTTTAAGTGGCACGTGGCATTGTCTGATCCACAACCGGAAGACAATTGGACTGGCTATACCGGCTTTATCCACAATGTCATTTTTGAAAACTACCTGAAGAACCACAAGGCTCCGGAAGATTGTGAATTCTACATGTGTGGTCCGCCAATGATGAACAAAGCGGTCATCAATATGCTGAAAGACTTAGGCGTAGAAGATGACAACATCCTGCTGGATGATTTCGGTGGTTAATCACTGAGTTATATTGCCAAAATCATTAAAGCCAACCTCCGGGTTGGCTTTGTGCTTTTTAGCGCGCACGAACGTTGTTATAATGCGGCCACTTGACGCTGGGTGTTGACTGCGGGCCAGCTATGCCGCGATTCTGAATGAGGTTACGATGGAAATTTTTGTACTGACATTTATTCTGATGCTGATCGTTTTCGCGGCAATGGCCATTGGCTATATGGTGCAACGTAAAACGATTGCCGGCTCCTGCGGTGGTTTAGGTGCCTTAGGCATCGAAAAAGCCTGTGATTGTGACAATCCATGTGAAAAACGTCAGGAGCGGCTGCGTAAAGAAAAAGAGTGGCAGGAAAATAAAATTATCTGAAGCAACTTGAATCAATTTCTTCAGGCGCATGCCATTGTTGCATGGTGGCATGCGCACCAGAGTTAGAAGCTATAACCAATCGCCAGTTTTAACGCGGTGATAGATTCAGCATCTGCATCGACAAGTCCGATAACTTCAATCCGGCTAAACCATTGCTGGCTAAAATGATGATCAAAGCCTAAGCCAAACAGCAGTGCGGTACTGGTCTTTGACACGTGACAACTGGTTGCTATTTTGCCATTGCTGAAAACGATGCCAGTGCCACTGGCTGCAGGATCTGCGCAGGTGATGCCATCGTGAGATACCAAAGAACTTGATTTATTACTCATCACTCCAACCCGATAAAACAAGTCGTTTTGGTCATTGACCGCGGTTTTACCCAGTACACTCAATGCAAAACCAGCGCTTTTGTATCCCGACTCGAACACGATATTGTTACTGCTATCCAAATGTGGCCATTGTGGATCCTGGTCAATAAATTGGTTATACCCAAATTCAAAATTCCACGTATCTGACAGTCGATAACCAATACCAAATTGACCACCGTTACCAGCACGATCAACAGGTTTATCAACTTTACTATAGTAACCGCCAACCGTTGTATAGACATCAGCAGCAGCACAAGTGCTGAACAGACAGAACAAGACAATTGCAGCTGCAGTAGGTTTTTTCATGTACAGAATTCCTTGATGAGAAATGGAAATATTTTTTAAATATAAAGTATGCATACGGTTAATGTTCGCATAATAAATGATGTTAAGAAACTTAATAGTGACTAAATAGTGTATTTTATGGGTGTCTGTTTCGTATTCGTACTGCAGATTGCTTACTGTAGCTCAGTGCTGACAGCCAGCTGTTGGGCATTCAGTCAAGGCAGCTTGTACTTGGCGGGATGCTGCCCGATAATGCTGCCAAACTCAGAAGAAGGATAATGAAAACAATGGCCTTACCTCTATGTATACCTGTTCAGGATTTAGCCGCTGCACGCACTGAACAAAGCTTCGACGCACTTATTCTCATTGTTGCCGATTTGGCGCAAATTCCTGATGTAGGCTTGCAACAACACATCCAGCAGATTGCCACCTTTGATCAGCGTATTGGCAAAGAAACCGTGTTGTTACACACCGCGCTGGCACCAGGTCACCGGTTAATTCTGGCGCCAGCAGGCTCGTTACATCGTGATTATGATGACGTACGCAGTTTTGCCGATGCGGCTAAACTGGCGATTCATCTGGCGAAAAGTGCCGGCGCTGTTCAGCCATTAGTGATGGTGCAACACACCGCGCATCCTGCTTATGCCAAGGCCACCGAAGTGGTTTATCTGGCAATGGCCCAGGCATTGTGGCAACCGTTAGAAGGTCGGGAAGCGCTGGGTGAGAATGTGGTTGAACCCGTCAAGCAAATTGGTTTTGTTGGTGTCGATGCAGCGCTCGCTGCCAATCTGGTTGCCATCGAAGCCGGCAAGCGGCTGGCGCGTGATTTATGCGGTACTGAGCCTGAACGGATGACGCCAAGGCGTTTTGCCGATTATTGTGTTGAATCTTTCGCCGGGAGTAACATATCAGTTCAGGTGCAAACCGACGTTGAAACTTTGCAACAAGAATATCCGCTCATGATGGCCGTTGCCCGCAGTTCATTGCATGTTGAACGGCATAAACCGGCGGTGATCCGTCTTGAATATGTGCCTGAAGGCGCGGTCACCCAAACCTTGTTGTTTGCTGGCAAAGGCCTGGTGTATGACACGGGTGGCGCTGATGTGAAAATTAATGGCGGTATGGCCGGGATGAGTCGGGATAAAGGTGGCGCAGCCGCTGTCGCTGGCTTTTTGAAAACAGTGTCGCTGCTCAAACCTGCAGGCTTAAAAGTAATCGCTGAAATTGGCGCCGTCCGGAACAGTATCGGATCTGATGCTTTTGTGCCGGATGAAATTATAAAAAGTCACGCTGGTGTGCGGGTCCGCATTGGTAATACTGATGCTGAAGGCCGATTAGTGTTGGCAGATTTAATGTCCCACTTGAAACTGCACGCTGCAGACGCGGTAAATCCGATATTGTTTTCGGTTGCAACCTTAACCGGACACGCAGCCAGAGCGGTAGGTCCTTACACGGCACTGGTTGAAAACGGCGCGGCATTCAAGCTTGGTTTGTCAGGTGCATTGGCAGTGCAAGGTGATATCTGGGGCGACCCAAGTGAAGTCTCACGAAGTCGCCGCGAAGATTTTAGCTTTATCAAAGCCCGTAGTTGCGCCGATGACGTCCTCAGTTGCAATAATGCTCCTTCGTCTGTGACCGCGCGTGGCCATCAATTCCCGATGGCATTCCTGGTGGTTGCTGCTGGTCTAGATCAGGCGTCGGCGGTGGCAGAAACGCCACTACCGTACGTGCATATTGATATCGCTGGTAGTGGTGTCGATGGCGGGGACTGGCAACATGGCAAACCTTCGGCGGCACCGGTGACGGCGCTGGTAGCCACTTACCTGTCGCTGTGATGTAGCATCCTGGCACTTGCTTTCATGTGGTTCTGGCATCAAAGCGGTGCGGGTTTAATTGACAGGCGGCGATAGATTAACCAGTCGCCGCCGCGATTGCCGCAAGTCTTTGCATAATAGCCGCCAAACAGGTTGTGACGTCCGTCGTTGCTCGGTATGCTGGAGGTAATCTTCATTTAAACGGATTTGGGTTAACGGACTAATGAGACTACGCGAAACTCTGGTTATTTATATGTTTCCGTTGTTAGTGCTGCCCACTGTGTTGTTCGGCTACCTGGCTTATTACTACAGCAGCACCACCTTCAGCCAGCAAGCCTACATCAAAGTTGCCCGTCAACTCAGTCATCAACAACAAAAACTCGAGCATTTCTTTAATTATCAGCAACAAGCCTTAATGACACTGGCAAAACAAGCGACCCTGCAACAGTTTGTGTTGGACGCTGCGCCAGCCGCTCGATCGATACAACCAATCCTGTCGCAATTCCAGCAGCAAAACATCGATGTCCAGCAAGTAAAATTGTTGAAACTGAATGGCGAACTGGTCGCGTCGGCGCCTGCACATGTGTTGCCGGACGTTGCGGTCAATAAATTTCGCAGTGAATATTTTTCCTCGTTACAAAGTATGGTCGATGACAGTGGTTTTTTTATTTCCAGGGAAACAGAGTTAAATGATCTGAAAGTGATCGTTGCACAAAAGGTGTACCAGCCAGCGCAAAATAGTTCGGATATCAACAGATTATGGGGATACATGGTGGCAACTGTTGATATGCGTGAACTTGATCTGGTGGTGCAGGACAAACTGCTGGCACATCACGAAACGCTTATTGTCAGTGGTAGTGGCAGTATCGCTTATGCCGATAAACCGAATCTGGTGGGCAGCGCTTTTGCACCCACCAATTTCCGGCAAATTCAACAGGCAGTGGCCGCCGAACAGTTAAAGCCGATGGTGTTATTAGGAAAACCGATGCTGGTATTAGCAGCCGGTTTGCCAGGTGGTTTTATGCTGGTCAGTGCGGTGGACGAAACTGAGCTTTATGCTGGCATGGATTTACTGCCCCTGTTGTTATTTGCGGCCAGTTTAATCTTTGCCGTCGGTCTGCCATTGTTATGTTATTGGGTGTTGGTGCGTTATATTTTCGAGCCGATCAAGATATTAACTGAAGCGAAGACCTCCGTCGGGCGCGGCGATCTCAGCACTTTACTGGTGGTGAAAAAGCAAGACGAACTGGGTGATATGTTCGCCGCTTTTAATGTGATGGTGCGGCAGCTGCGGGTGTATCGGGAGCGGGAACGTGCCTACAAACAATTGCTGGAGGACAAGGTTCAGCAGCGGACTCAGGATCTGGCGCATGCCAACAGCAATCTGGCTGCAGCCAATCAGGAACTCATTCAGGCGCGGGAAACCGCTGAACAAGCGAACCGCTTAAAGAGTGTGTTTCTGGCCAACATGAGCCATGAAATCCGCACGCCATTAACCGCGATTATCGGCTTTAGTGAACAAGCCCTGATTGAAACTGAACGCGAAAAACTGGCAGATTATCTGCAACGGGTGCTGCGCAGTGGCGACCATTTATTGAACTTAATCAACGATATATTGGACCTGTCAAAAATTGAGGCGGAAAAACTGGAACTGTCCTGTCAGTCGTTTAATTTTCTGCAAATGATCGACGATATCTATCAACAAACCAACAGTCAGGCACAGGCAAAAAATCTGAACTGTCTGTTGGAGCTGAATTACCCGTTGCCGGAATTTCTGCAGACCGACGAACTGCGTTTTCGCCAGGTACTGCTAAATCTGACCAGCAATGCGTTGAAGTTCACGCAACGCGGCAAAGTGGTGATCCACGTCAGTTATCTGACTGGCGAAGAGCAACTGATTATCAAAATTAAAGACACCGGCATCGGGATGTCAGCCGGCGAGTTGAATAAATTGTTCCAGCCTTTTGTGCAGGCTGATGCGACGGTCACCCGTAATTTTGGGGGGACTGGGCTGGGTCTGGTCATTTCGAAAAAGCTGATGCAACAAATGCAAGGTGATATCCGTGTTGAAAGTGTCAGAGGCATTGGCAGTTGTTTTGAAATTATCATGAATTGTGAAACCCAACATGTCAGCCTGGTCGACTCTTTTGAACATAAAATTCAGGTCGCACAGCCGGAACCGGATAAATTTTATCCGAATAAACTGAAAATTCTGGTGGCGGAAGATAATACTGACAATCAACTCCTGGTCTCGGTGCTGCTGAACAAAATGAACGTCGATTATGTAATGGTCGCCAATGGCCACCAGGCAGTTGCGCAATTATTGGTTGATGACTTTGATTTGGTGTTTATGGATATGCAGATGCCGGAAATGGGCGGTGAAGAGGCTACTTTATTAATCCGGCATGCCGGCATTGATGTGCCTATAATTGCCTTAACTGCCAATGTGATGCGCGAAGATCATCAACGATATTTATTGGCAGGTTGTCAGGATTTGCTGGCCAAACCGATAGTGCAAAAGGATTTTTACGCCATGATCAAACAGTATACTCACAAGGAACGTACTGCTGAAGAAGAGCTGGCACTGCGGCTGGAGCAGGACCCGGCTATCATTGCCCTGAAACGCGATTTTGCCGAAAAATTGCCATCGTTGCTTGAGGAACTGCTGCAATATCAACAGATGGCAAATTTAACGAAATTACAGTACGAAGCACATAGTCTCAAAGGTTGCGCTGGCAGTATGGGCTTTCCGGAAATCACCCAGCTCGCCGCAGAACTGGAGATGTCAGCCCGCAGCACCGATTTGATGGCATGCCAGCTTATTTTAAGCCGGATGCAACAACATCTTGCCAGCAAGTTGCCGGACTTTACCAAAGATAAGGGCATGGCATGACCGCCGGAGATTTTTCGCTGCATCCACAGCTGGCTATGGATTCAATCTGGGTCAGTGACTGGCCGCTCTGCCAGTTACGGCTGATCAATGATAAAAATTATCCGTGGTTTATTTTGGTGCCAAGACGGCCTGGAATGCGCGAAATTATTGATCTGCCGGAAGAAGAGCAGTGGTTATTGTGGCAAGAGAGCCAAAAACTCAGTCGGTTGCTGCAACAATGTTATGCGCCGGACAAATTGAATATTGCTGCACTTGGCAATATGGTGCCACAACTCCATTTGCATCATATCGGCCGTTTCACTTCGGATGCGGCCTGGCCTGCACCGGTATGGGGAAAAGTACCTGCGGTGACCTACAGCGAGGCTGAACTTCAAACCGAACTACTGCGCTGGGCTTCGTTTTAATCGTACAGGATGAGTTATGTCAGCAGAAAATGCATTAGTTACTCTGTTAATGGCAAAACTGGCAACCAATATGCTGGTGTTGCCAACGTTGCCGGAAATTGCGGTTAGAGTACGTCAGGCCGCTGATGATCCGGATATCAATCTGCATTCAATGGCTGAAGTGATTTCGTTAGATCCGGCGTTGGCTGCACGGATGATCAAAATAGCCAACAGTGCTTTTATCGGTCGTAGCATTAAAGTCTCGACGTTAAATCAGGCGGTGACACGGATTGGACTCAGTCAGGTTAAAAATATCGCGACAGCGATGGCGCTGGAACAATTGTTTGTCAGCCACACGCAGGAAATAGAAGCCAAAATGGCGGAATTGTGGCGTGATACGGTCCATGTCACCTGTGTGGCGATGGCCTGCCTGCAAGCATATTTACCCAAGCACAAACATGACAATCTGAATCTGGATACTCTGACGCTGGCAGCGCTTGTTCACCGTATCGGGGTATTACCGATTTTGGCCGAAGCCGAAAAACACCCACAGGTTTTTGGCGAAGAAACGTTTTTAGTGCGGGCAATTGATGAATTTTCATCGCCGATCGGTGAAGCAATTTTACGCAGCTGGGAATTCTCCGACACCTTTATTGAGGTAGTGCATCGTTGGCAACTCACCGAATTCAGCGGAAGTGTGGGTTATGCTGACTTTATCCGGCTTGGGCTTATTTCAGTCAATTATTACCGTGACCGCCGGGAGCAGGATAAATTATTGGATGCTTATTTGCAGGTTGGTTTAATTGCAAAAAGGTCTTTTATGCAGGAGCCTGAGATTGCGCAGGCCTACAACGAAGCAAAAGCCTTGTTCGTTTAGAACTTCTTCTTTCAAGCGTGTTATACACAGCAACAAGGGCTAAAGGTGGGGCCAGTGCCGGTGAGTTATCGCAAAGGTCACGCGAACTCACTGGCAGCTTTGCCGGCTTAAGCCGCTGGCGTTACAGCTTGCTGGATAGCTTTTAATAACACGGCCAGTTCATTGGCCATCACCAGCAAATCGGCATCAAGGCGCAATACCATATCGTCCCAGCCTAACTCGTCATTTTGGTTTGCCAGCACTTCATGGAAACGCAGCTTTTTCAGACCACCATCATCGCAGACCATAAAGCTGGCCTGACCTTCAACCACAAATTCCAGTTTGGTCACCAGCTTGTCTTCGAGGTGACTTTGCACTTCGGCGGCCGTCAGCAGATGGTTGCTGAATTTTACTTTGGCGCCTTCTTCATCCGGCGCTTTTAATTCAGCTTCATTGCCCAGTTTAAAGGCGGTTGGTAAATCCTGATCCGTCAGCCATTGTTGCATGGCCAGATTCAGCTGATTGTTATCAATCCACGGTAATGCAGGCAGAGAACCCAGCGCTTTACGCACCAAACTCAGCACATCTTCAGCTTTCCCTGCTGAACTACTGTTAACGATAAACCATTGATTTTCCGCATCATACAACGCTGTGGTTACGGTAGAACGGCTAAAGGCCCGTGGCAGCAGCGATTGAATAAGCTCTTCTTTGAGCGCCTGTTTTTCTTTACGACCGAGCGGTCGGCCTTTTTCCATTTCCAGCGCGTCAATTTTTGGTTGCAATTCTTCATTGATGACCGCGGCCGGCAGTACTTTTTCCTGACGTTTTACCGCGAAAAGGTGCAAGTGTTGCTGCTGGTGGTGATATTGCTTAATGCTGTGATGTAGCGGGTAGGTAAAGCCCATCCGGACTGCTTCTTGCCCGGTACAGGGGCTGAATTTATGTTCGGTCAGCGCTCGTTCTAAGGCTTCTGGTTCCAGATTTAAGGCTTCGGTAATTTTGTAAACACGCAGATTTTTAAACCACATAATAGAACTGACTCTTTTGCAAAAAAAGCCAGTATACCGATTACCCGATGCGGCACAACAGCTTCATGGCCACCAACAACACAGCTGTTCAATGTTGCAGCAACATACCAGTGGCCATCCTTGATTTAGCGCATTGGCTAGCGCTTCAACACCTTCGGAAAGCGGATATGGTATGCCAGGCCATGGCCCAATTCACTTTTCACCTGAATGCTACCGGCCAGTGTTTGTCGTACCAGATTGTAGGTAATGTGGGTGCCAAGGCCACTACCGCCTTGATCCCGTTTGGTGGTGAAAAACGGATGGAATAATTTTTCCAGTTGTTCTGGCGTCAAGCCTTTACCGTTGTCGGCATAATTGATATCGACCACGTTGCCTTCATCCACCACGGTGATATTGATATTGCCTTCGGTCATGTCTTCAAAACCATGGATTAAGGAGTTCATCAACAGGTTGGTGAAAATTTGCGAAATAGCGCCAGCCGGACAGCTCAGGATCAGGTTTTCCGGGCAATTCACTTCAATATGATGTTTGGTCTTTTTAAAATGCGGCTGCAAGCTACGAATAATTTCATTCAGATAATCAGCGAGTTGGATAGTTCTGATCGCTTCGCTGGTTTGGTCAACGGCAATTTGTTTAAAACTGGCAATCAGTTCAGAAGCGCGGATCAAATTCGTATTGAGTAATTCAGTACCTTGTTTGGCTTCTTCAATAAAATGCTCCAGCGCTTTTGGCGACAGGCTTTTTTCCTGATACGCATGTTCCAGCGCGGCCAGTTTTTCGGCCAGGAAACTGGTTGCGGTAACGCCAATGCCAACCGGTGTATTCACTTCATGGGTAATACCAGCGACCAGACCACCCAAAGCTGCCATTTTCTCTGATTGCACCAGCCGGTCTTGCGCCTGACGTAAATCGGTGACTAGTTTTTCCAGTTCGGTTTGTTTACCCCGCAAGGCTTCTTCGGTGTGACGACGACGCTCTATTTCTTCGCGAAGTGCTTGCTGCTTGACTTCAAGCTCTTGTTTTTGCTGTTGTAAGTCCATCATTGCCTGGCTAAGGCCAGAGGTTTTCCGGGCAACTTCCTGCTCTAATATCAGATTGTGTTGATCCAGTTTTTCATTCGATTGCAGCAGCTGTTTCTGGGTGTTTTCCAGCTGCCCCTTGTAATCCTGCACCCGGGCTATCAAGCGGTTAAAGGCATCGGCCATCACGCTCAGTTCGTTGGTGTCACCGTGTTGAATTTCCACTTTGGCGCCATCGAGGTTATCCAGTTCCAACTCTTCAATTTGTTGAGTGAGTTCCGCCAGCGGCAGTGTTAATTGGCGACGAAAGGCGATCAGGAACAGAATGATTAAAAAAGTGGTTTTTAGCAGCGCATTGCCGATCAGGAAATAGATGCCGATTTTTATCCGGTCCAGCACGATGGTGCGGCTGGAAAACAAGGTGACATCACCAACCTGCGTGGCACGGCCGGAAAATTCAAAAATAAGCGGAAAGGTATAACCAAATAAGCCGGACTTTTGCTCGGTGAGTCTGACGCCTTCTTTCACCAGTTGATTACTGTAGCGCTCGCTGATATCGATGTATTGACCAAGCTGGGTGATCACAGCGCCACTGTCATCACGCACAATAATACCTTCGATGGACGGAATGGCTAACAAGCCGTCCGCGATAATCAGCGCCTGGGTGGTGTTCAATTCCCAAATGGCCCGGGTTAAGCTACCGGAAATGGTTTGTTGTAAGGTCGCCAGCTCGCCATTGATATGGTTTTTGGTATTAAAGTATTCGGCGACAATTTGCCCGACGGTCACGACAAAGGTTAAAACAAAGTATACCGACAACACTTTGGTCAGCAGTTTTCTTGATAAACTTTTTTGCTGCATCTGACTACCTGTGATTTCAGCCTAGGATATATCCGTCATCCTTAAAGATACGGGGTTGTTGCCTTCGCTCGTTCGCTGGAGCGCCAGTCCGACCCAGTCACATAGGACAACTATGCTCCTAGGCCGGGCTGGCGTTCCAGTCTCACTCTCTTGTCGCGGTTCCACCGCGGCCATTCCGCATCTTCAATGATTTTGGATACTACATCCAGTGCTGTAAAATTAGCTAAAAAAAACAACAATTAAAATAGAAATGTCAGATTTAGTTCCGGTATTTACAAGATTTTCGGTTTGGCGTGATGCAAGCCGTTGTTTTGATACACGGATTCAAGCCATTTTCCACTGGCAACTATAGCTGAAATTCAGGGTTGCTGAAAATTAAAGCAAGCTTGTTAATAACCGCAAATTTGGTACGGCAATTTGAGGGTATCTGTTGCATTAGCTGGGGTTACTGGTTATATTTTGCCCGTAACTTCGCAGAATAATTAGAATTTATTGAGGCTGTACCCAATGGCTTTGCCAGTGCTTATTTGTGATGACTCGTTGTTGGCACGTAAACAAGTGCGCAAGAGTTTACCGGAATCTTTTGATGCTGAATTTCAGACTGCCGGTAACGGTTTAGAAGCACTAGCTATTTTACGTGCGCAAGAAATTGGGCTGGTTTTTCTTGATTTAACCATGCCTGAGCTTGATGGCATTGGTGTACTGGAAGCTATCAAAGCCGAAGCTATCGACTGTTTTGTGATTGTCATTTCAGCTGACATCCAACCTGAAATGAAAAAGCGGGTGATGGAACTCGGCGCTTTAGCTTTTATTCATAAGCCGGTCAATGAAGACAAGCTGCACAGTATTTTAAAACAGTATGGATTGATATGAGTACTTTGGGATTCAGCGAAGAACAACGCGATTGTCTGCAGGAAATCATCAATGTCGCGATGGGACTGGCCAGTGACAAACTAGCCCGTTTTCTCAATACCTTTGTGCACTTACAGGTACCTTCTATTGCGTTAGTTGGCGCCAGCCATATTCCCGCTGAATTTGAAAGTCGTTATCAGGATACGGAAGCGGCGTTGGTCAGCCAGGGATTTTTCGGCAACGAAGGTGTTCGTGGTGAAGCCATCGTACTGTATCAAATGGAAAACGCGCACAAAATTTCCGCTTTACTTGGTTATGAAGTGGGTGATGTTTCCGAAATTGAAATGTTGACCGACATCAGCTCCATTTTAACCACCACCTTCTTAAACGGTTTAGCCGAACAAATCGAAAATAGCCTGTCTTACAGCGCCCCACGGGTGTTGTCGTCAGTGCAAGGTGATATGTCGAGTTTACTGCGTAATACCTCGTTTCACTGGGAACATGCGCTGAAAGTCGACATCAGTTATCAGTTGGTTGATCACTCCTTTAATTGCGACATGATTTTGCTGATCCCAGGTGAAGCCGTCACCAATATCCAACGTATTCTTGACCGGATCCTGGAAGACTATTGATGCCGCATGCCTGGTTAAGCAGTCCGATCCTGGCGCAACTCAATAGTGGTGTGATCGTGGTCGACGATGAATATCAGATCCATTATCTGAATACCTTTATCGAAAGACATGCATCGCTGCAGTTATCTGAAGTGCAGGGCAAGTCGTTATTTTCCGTGTTCGCCGATTTGCCGGAAGCCTGGCTAAAACGAAAGTTGATGAGTGTGTTGGATTTGAATACACCAGCTTTTAGCAGTTGGGAACAGCGACAGTATATTTTTAAGTTACCGCATTTAAGACCCATCACCAGCAGCAGCCAATATATGGCGCAAAACTGTAGCATGTTGCCGTTAATTTCCGATCAGACTGAACAACCCCTGATTTGCATTCTGATTGAAGATGCGACCGATGCCTTTGTTTATCAACAGCATTTAAGTAAAACACTGATCGAACTGGAGCGGGCTAATCGTCAGGACGGTTTGACTAAAGTGCTGAATCGCCGCTATTGGGAAGAGCAGTTGAAGCAGGAAATTCATCGGGCGCAGCGTTACCATCACCCGTTATCGTTGATTTTGTTTGATCTGGATAAATTCAAAGATCTCAACGACAAATATGGCCATTTGGGTGGCGATTTTGTGTTGATCCAGCTGGCATCTTTTATCAGCAGTTTACTGCGTGATTCCGATTTATTTGGCCGTTACGGCGGCGAAGAATTTGGCATTATTCTGCCGGATACTGGCCTTGAAGGCGCGGTGGAAGTGGCGGAACGGATTTGTCAGGCGGTGGCAGATTATCCGATGTTGTTCAACCAACAAACCATTCGTGCCAGTATTAGTATGGGCGTGGCTGAACTGCTGCCCAAACAACACTTATTGCATGATGATGTGATCCGCTGTGCCGATATGGCGTTGTATAACGCCAAACGTGCGGGACGGAATCGGGTTTGCAGTTATCTGGCTGGTGAAACCGAATATCAGAAGAAAGTGAATTAAGACAAATAGTGAACTGAAACAAAGAGTGAACTGAAACAAAAAAGTGTTTTTTCTGAACGGTCATTGCTGTTCAACACCGCTTGTTCTGCCGTTTAACGACAATAAATGTTAGTTTAACTACAAAAAATAAGGCGCGTGCTACACATTTAGATTGACAGACGTCTAAAACTTTGAGCATATGAGCGTCATGAAATATAAAAATAACAATACAACCACCACGATTATTACCACCAACCCTGCGGGGTAGGAGGTCGGCGGCGTATTGTCTTGAAAAAGGCCCGTGACCTCACCAGTCACGGGCCTTTTGCGTTTCTTACAGGAGAGAACAGATGAAGGTGCTGAAGTTTGGGGGCTCGTCGTTAGCGTCAGTTGAACGATTTTTGGAAGTTGCTGGCATTGTAAAACAACAACTTAGCGCAGAACCTATCGCGCTGGTGCTGTCGGCGCCGCAGGGTGTCACCAATTTGTTGGTGGAACTGACCGACCTGGCATTTTTGGGCACCGACTATCTGCCGGTGTTACAACAATGGCAACAACGGTTATCTGGTCTGCAGCAACAAGCAAAGTCGCAGCTGTCAGAAGCGGCTAACAACGCTTTAACTGCAGTGCGGGAAGCGCAGTTTGCGACACTTTCTGCGCAGTTACAGGGTGTTGCTTTATTACAGTATTGTCCGGATCATATCAAAGCAAAAATCCTCGGTTTAGGTGAACAATTCAGCGTCGCGCTGATGACTGGCTTGCTGCAAGGTCTGCATATTCAGACCGCTGCATTGGATTCAGTGCAGTGCGTAAAAAGTCAGGGCGACTTTTTAAATGCGGTCGCAGATATACCTGCCTCTGAAACAGCGCTGGCTGCTGCGATCAATGCAGTACCACAGCCGGCCCAGGTATTTGTGATGGCAGGCTTTGTTTCCAGTAACGCCAAAGGTGAATTATGTTTGCTCGGTCGCAACGGCTCGGATTATTCAGCAGCCATCGTTGCCGCCAGTATCCGTGCCAGCGTTTGTGAGATTTGGACTGATGTTGATGGTGTGTATAGCGCCGATCCGCGCCAGGTAAAACAAGCGCAGTTGATTGACCATTTGTCTTACGACGAAGCAATGGAACTGTCTTATTTTGGTGCCAAAGTGCTGCATCCAAAAACCATTGGCCCATTAGCGCGTTACCAAATTCCTTGTTATATCAAAAATACCTTAAATCCGGCGGCGCCAGGCACTTGTATCGATGCCAATAACAATGGTGATGCATTGGTCAAAGGTATTTCCAGCCTGGAACATCTGGCGTTGATCACCGTATCTGGCCCTGGTCTGAAAGGTGTGGTGGGTATGGCATCAAGGGTGTTCGCGACGATGGCGCGCGAGCAGGTATCGGTCAGTTTAATTACCCAATCTTCCAGTGAATTTAGTATCAGTTTTTGCGTGGCGCAGCTCGATTTAGGCATCGCGAAACAAGCGCTGGAAACTGAGTTTGAATTAGAACTGCAGGGTAAGTTACTCCGGCCGTTATCGATCCAATCCGATATGGCGATTGTCAGCCTGGTTGGCGATGGCATGCGTCAGCACCGTGGTGTGGCAGCGAAGTTTTTTGCTTCGTTATCGCAGGCTCGGGTCAATGTGGTAGCGATTGCTCAGGATTCTTCGGAGCGCTCTATTTCTGCAGTGGTCGAGCAAAAAGCCTGTCGTAATGCGGTGAAAGTCTGCCATGAAAACTTCTTCAGCCACGTGCCAAGCATTGATGTGTTTCTGGTGGGTTGTGGCGTGGTCGGTAGTGAGTTACTGGCGCAGTTCCAGCGCCAACAGCAATTCTTAAAACAACGCAACGTGCGACTGACAGTGTACGGGATCGCCAATTCTAAAGCCTTGTTATTGGACGGTCAGGGCATTGATTTAAGCAACTGGCAACAGCGCATTACTGATCAAAAAGCCCAGTTTAGCTTGGCGGCGTTAACGCAGTTTGTGCAGGATCATCATTTAACCAACCCGGTTCTCATTGATTGCACCAGCGCTGAGCCGGTCGCGATGCAATACGCCAACTTTTTAGCGGCTGGTTTTCATGTCGTCACGCCAAACAAAAAAGCCAATACCGCAAGCCTGGAGTATTACCGCGAACTGCGTAGCGTGGCACAGAAAAACCGCCGCCGTTTCTTGTATGAAACCACTGTTGGTGCTGGTTTGCCGGTGATCGATACCCTGCAAGGTTTACTGAATGCCGGTGATGAATTAATGGCGTTTGAAGGGATTTTATCCGGGTCCTTGTCTTACATGTTTGGCGAGCTGGAACAGGGCGTGAAACTGTCAGATGTCACCGCCAAAGCCAAGGCGTTAGGTTTTACCGAACCTGATCCACGCGATGATTTATCCGGCATGGACGTGGCGCGTAAGTTATTGATTTTAGCGCGTGAAGCTGGCATGCAACTCGATTTAACCGATGTGACGGTGGAATCCGTATTACCGGCAGATTTTGCGCCGGGCAGCAATGTCAGCGATTTTATGCAGCAGTTACCAGAGCTCGACAATTGGTTTGCCGACAAAGTGGCTGCTGCGGCGGCACAAGGCAAAGTGCTGCGTTATATCGGTGAAATTGAGCAGGGTAAATGTAAAGTGTCGGTCAAAGCCTTGGATAACAATCATCCACTGGCTAAAGTCAAAGATGGCGAAAATGCGCTGGCCATTCATACCCGCTATTACCAGCCGATCCCGTTTGTGCTGCGTGGTTATGGCGCTGGTGCTGCGGTAACGGCCGCCGGGGTGTTTGGTGATGTGATGCGCACCCTTGGTTGGCAGCAGGAGATGTAACGATGAAGTCGTATTTTGCACCAGCTTCAACCGGCAATTTTTCGGTTGGGTTTGACTTACTTGGCGCTGCGTTTGTGCCAAAAAATGGTGAGTTATTGGGGGATGAGCTGGTGATTGAAGGCGAAGCCGCGGAATTGTCGCTGCGTCTTTCAGGGCGTTATGTGCATCAGTTGCCGGGCGATGTCAGCGACAATCTGGTGACAAAGTGCTTTTATGCCTTTGAGCAAAAGGTCGGTAAAGCGCTGCCACGGTTAAAGCTACACCTGAAAAAGCACCTGCCGGTCGGCAGTGGTTTGGGTTCCAGTGCCTGTTCGATTGTGGTGGCTTGTTATGCCTTTAATGACTATTTCGGTAAACCGCTATCCGATTTTGAGCTGCTGCAACTGACTGCTGTTTGTGAAGGTGGCGTCAGTGGCGCGGTGCATTACGACAATGTCGCGCCGTCTTTATACGGCGGCTTATTGCTAATGCTGCCGGAAAGTCCGTTGTTGTACCGGCCTTTGCCATGGTTCCCGCATTGGCAAGTGGTGCTTTGTTATCCGGGCACGGTGCTGTCGACCAAAGCGGCGCGCGAAGTGATGCCGCAAGAGCTGAGCCTGAAACACAGCATTCGCTTTGCCAATATGTTGGCGCGGTTTGTCAGTGCTTTGTATCTGCAGGATGAAACCGAAGCCTTTGCCGCGCTGCAGGATTTAGTGGCAGAGCCTGCAAGGTTGCCGCTAATTCCACAGCTGACGCCTATTCGCGCGGCGTTAATGGCTGAAGGGATTGGCCATGTTGGGATTTCCGGAGCCGGGCCAACTTTGTTTGCGGTGTGTCAGAACGACCAGCAAGCGCAATTTGCGGCGGACTATTTTCGCGCGCACTATGAAAAAAATCAGGATGCAATGACCCATATTTGCACCTTGGCCACGGCCGGTGCGCGGGTTCTTGCCGGATAAGCGCAGAATTTAAGAGCCAGATGTTATAGCCAGATTTTATAAGCAGTACTTAAAACAGGATCCAGTGAAATGCAGTTAAGAAATATCAAAGTGCCGACGCAAAAAGTGAGTTTTTTAGAAGCGGTGCGGATTGGCCTGGGCGAACAACAAGGGTTATTTTTTCCGGACAGCTGGCCAAAACTCGATGTTGATGCGTTATTGGCGCAGCCTTTTGCCAAACGCAGCGCCGCTATTTTACAGGCGCTGATTGGTGATGAATTGCCGGAAGCAGAATTATCAGCGTTAGTGGCGGAAGCTTTTGCGTTTGGCGCGCCTTTAGCGACTGTGACCGAAGATGTCGCGTGTCTGGAGCTATTTCATGGCCCAACTTTAGCCTTTAAAGATTTTGGCGGTCGTTTTATGGCGCGCGCTTTGATGGCGTCGCAGCAGCGCTCTGGCGTGACCAATACCACCATTGTTACCGCAACCTCTGGTGATACCGGTGCTGCAGTAGCCCATGCATTTTACCAGCGCGCTGGTGCTGAAGTGGTGATTTTATTCCCAAAAGGCAAAATCAGTGTACTGCAGGAAAAACTGTTCGCCACTTTGGGTAAAAATATTCACACCCTGGCGGTAGACGGCGATTTTGACCGATGTCAGGCCTTAGTCAAAGAAGTGTTTAATGACCGCGACTTGGTCAAGCGCCTGAATATCAATTCAGCCAACTCGATTAATATCAGCCGGTTATTTGCACAAATCTGTTATTACTTTGAAGCGGTGGCGCAAGTACCTGCCGACAAACGCGACAATATGGTGATTTCAGTGCCAAGTGGCAATTTTGGTAACGTCACGGCTGGCCTGATTGCCAAGGTGTTAGGCTTACCCATCAAACGGATGATTGCCGCCACCAATGCCAATGATACGGTGCCGCGTTATTGGCAAAGCGGTCAGTGGCAGGTCAAGCCGACCGTCGCGACTTTATCCAATGCGATGGACGTCGGCGCGCCAAACAACTGGCCACGAGTGGAAGACTTGCTGGCGCAAGGGGTCATTCAGCGCAGCGATTTGGTGACCACTATGGTCGATGAAGAAGATACGCAATTGGCAATGCGCCAATTGGCCCAGCTGGGTTATTTAAGTGAACCGCATGCTGCTGTTGCGTATCGGGCGTTAAAACGTGAGCTGCAAGCCGGTGAATTTGGGATTTTCTTAGGCACCGCGCATCCGGCAAAATTTAAAGAGCAGGTCGAGAATATTCTGGGTAATCCAATCGCGTTACCGCCAGCGCTGGCAGCAGTTGCGGGGGAGGCAAGTTTAGCTGTTGATATGGCGGCGGATTTTGTAGAATTGCGCAAAGTTCTGTTGTCGCTGGAAAAGTAATTGTAGGTTACTTGCAGCGATAGCTTCAGATAACTAGAGCGTATTGACCATTGGTGGATAGTTTTGCAGCAGTTTGGCTGGCTTTTATGCAAGGCATCGCCCGCGATGTGTAGTTGTTCTACATGAGCGGGCGATAACGCCGCAGAAAGGTCAGCCAAGCGCTGCCCGAAGGGTTCAACCGGGAGCCGCGTACTTCGCGGTGCCTGTGGTGGACAGGCGGTTCTCGGTTGAACAAAATTCATACACCAAAGGTCAACACGCTCTAGGGTTACCCGACTCTCGCGTAAGGAATTCGACCATGCATCTAAGCTGGCATGATGTGATAGGGGCTGAGAAATCTCAGCCTTATTTTCAGCAAACCATTGCAGCAGTAAAACAAGCGCGTGCCAGCGGGGAAGTGATTTACCCGCCGGAAGCCGATGTGTTTTCAGCCTTTAAACTGACCGATTTTGACAATCTGAAAGTGGTGATCATTGGTCAGGACCCGTATCACGGGCCGAATCAGGCACATGGTTTGTCTTTTTCGGTGCGACCTGGCGTGGCTATTCCACCGTCCCTTCGCAACATGTATAAAGAGCTGGCGCTGGAGTATCCGGATTTTCAGATGCCAAAACATGGTTGTCTGGAAAGCTGGGCAACACAGGGCGTGTTGTTACTCAATACCGTGCTGACGGTTGTTGCCAATCAACCCAATTCGCACCGGCATTTAGGCTGGGAGCAATTTACCGATAACGTCATTCGCGCTATTAGTACCAAGTCCGAGCCGGTGGTGTTTTTGCTGTGGGGTGCACACGCCATTAAAAAACAAAAACTGATTGATGGTCATAAACACCATATCCTCACCGCGCCACACCCGTCGCCATTGTCAGCGCACCGGGGCTTTTTAGGCTGTGGCCATTTTTCCGCGACGAATCAGTGGTTGCTTGCACAGGGCAAAACTGCTGTGCAATGGCAGGTTTAATGCTGGAATTGGGTCCGTGGTATTGCTGAACGGTTTGCTTTCGGTTATAAAATCGTAAAGTAATTCAGCGATGCCGCTCTGGCATCAGACGGCCAGCTTATGTCAGAACTTTCGGATCGCTGTGGTTATTGCAAGACGCAACTGCATGGCAAGTATTGTCATCATTGTGGTGTCTATAATCCGCAGCAACGCTTGAACTTACGCACTATCGGTGCTGATTTGTATCAACGGGTACTCCAGTTTGAGGCCAGCATTTTTAAAACCAGCTGGCACTTACTCATCAGCCCTTCAAAGGTATTGCAGGCATTTTTTGCCGGGCAACGTCGTCATTATACGCATCCGTTTAGTTACATGTTGCTGCTTGGCACGCTGGCGGTGTTGCTTGCTTCAATTGCCGGCGATAGTTTTTGGCTGGGGTTCAAGCAAATGATGGCGGCTTATCCAGGTAAACGACTGACCGGCGAAACGCTACAACGTTACCTCGATTTTTATGTAACGCTTTACAAGTTGTTGCCGTACTGGATTTTTTTATCCACGCTACCGATGGCGGCGTTGAGCTGGTTAATCCAGCGCCAGCGTGGTTATCATTTGGCAGAACTGTGGATTGCTTGTTTATACGCAGCAGCTTTTGCCACGTTGCTTGGCATGCCGCTGTTTGTGCTTTGTGATTTACTTGAGTGGCCGCTCACAGTGAAAATGTCGTTGGAGAACGCGCTGTTAATGCTGATGCAAGTGTGGTTCTTAGTTTGTTTAATCGGCTGGCGGCAGATTATCTGGTTATTGCTGGCGGCGATTGCCAGTTATGCCTTGCTGGCGACTTTGCAAAATCTACTGGCACATCTGTATGCCATAGCTCCAACGTTTTGGCGGTAAAAAACTACAAATAATAACGACTGCGGCTGGTGAGCTGCAGTCGTTATGGTGCGGTTTGCTGAATGCTAAAAACAAAAAAGCCCACCAGAATCGGGAGGGCTTTATGGGATCACATCAGCTGTTCAATCAGGTCGTCGTCGAAACTAAAGTCTATGTCTTCCAGCTCTTTGCGTAATCTCTGCCGTTCTTTGACGGCCTCGATTTCGCGCCATTTGCGCTTCACCGCTCGACTGCTTTTCGCGGCTGGGCGCTCCAACATGTTCAGTAAGTCCTCAAAGCTTTCCATACTGCACCTCGCTGAGTTGTTGTTATTATCGCCAAAATTGATATCACACTTTGTGACAAAATAAAATAGTCAGATGACAGAAAAATGAATTCAAAATGAACTATTGGCGATCAATGCCGGCTAGGACGTCGCTGAAATGGTGATTTTTGCCGGTATCTGGTGCGGAGAACCAGAATTTACGATATAAAAAAAGGCCACAAATGTGTGGCCTTCGTTGAATACAAAAGGTTTGAAGGTTAGTGCTGAAACAACTTAATCAACCGCTCGGTTGATGCATCAAACTGATGTTGTTGCTGACCTGACAACACCTGATAAATCGGTGTCGACAGTTGTTTACCCAGCTCGACACCCCATTGGTCAAAGGAATTGATGTTCCAAAGCACGCCTTGCACAAACACTTTGTGTTCGTATAACGCCAATAACGCGCCTAAATAAAATGGCGATAGTTCTGGCAGCAACAGCGTATTGCTGGGTTTATTACCCGGCGATACTTTATGCGGTGCAAGTTCTGCCGCTTGCGCCGCAGAGCCACCGGCCGCCAGAACTTCGGCTGTAGCTTCGTCCAGCGTTTTGCCTTGCATCAGCGCCTGGGTCTGGGCAAAACAATGCGCAGCTAACCGATGGTGGTGATCCTGCAGATCATGGGCAGCTTTGACCGGCAGAATAAAATCAGCAGGCACCGCTAACGCACTTTGATGCAAGAGCTGATGGTAAGCATGTTGGCCGTTGGTACCAGCATCGCCCCAGATCACCGGCGCGGTGGCTGCAGTTAAAGTGTCACCTGCGATATCCACGCCTTTGCCGTTACTTTCCATATCCAGCTGTTGTACATATGATGGCAACAAGCGCAAATAGTGGCTGTACGGCAACAATGCCTGCGTCTGACAACCTAAGCCATTGATATACCAAACACCCAGCAAGGCTAAAATCACCGGCATATTCTCGGCGAAAGGTGCTTGTTGGAAATGTTGGTCCATCGCATGCGCGCCAGCAAGCAGCTGATTAAATTGCACGGTGCCAAGCATCAGGCACAATGGGAAACCAATGGCTGACCATAACGAATAACGGCCACCGACCCAATCCCACATTGGCAGAATATGGTCGCTTTCAATACCAAATTCAGCCGCGGCTTTGATATTCGACGAAGTTGCCCAAAAATGCCGGGCAATAGCTGCTTGATCGGCGCCGTTGTCGGTGAACCATTGGCGAATAGCTAAGGCGTTTTGTTTGGTTTCTTCCGTACCAAAAGATTTGGAAGCCACAAACACCAGCGTCGTCGCCGGATCCAGACCTTTCACCACATCACTGACCACAGCACCGTCAATATTGCCAGCAAAGTGAATTTGCAGCGGGCTGATGTTGTATGGTGTTAACGCTTCAACCGCCATCTGTGGGCCCAACAACGAGCCACCGATACCAATCCAGATTAAATCGGTGATGGGCTCGCCGGTGTAACCGGAATATTGCAGGCTGTTCAACTGTTCCACTAACGCAAACATCTGTGCATGACAGGCACTGATTTCGGCGCTGATATCCGCATCTTCTAGCGTCAGATTGGCCGACAACGGCGCCCGTAGAGCGGTGTGCCAGACACTGCGTTGCTCCGAGCTGTTGATTTTAGCTCCGGCAAACATTTGTGCCCGTTTGGCGGTTAGCTCGCTGTCTTGTGCTATTCCGAGTAGATGCTGCCAGATAGCCTCGTTAATCAGGTTTTTAGAATAATCCAGTTCAATCCCACAGGCATTTTGCGCATAACGTGTTGCGCGCTCTGGATCTGCAGCAAATTCCTGCCGCAGGTTTAATGGTTGTTTCGCAAGTTGCGCCAAATCGCGCCAAACTGCAGACGGCATCCTAAACTCCTTGTGCGTGATAAGTGGTGTGTCGGGCGTCGATCATTGCAGCGCCAGACTAATCACCTGTTCCAGTTTACGTTGGTCAATCGCAAATTTACGAATGCCTTCCGCCAGTTTTTCAGTCGCCATCGCATCTTCGTTCAGGGCCCAGCGGAATTCGGTTTCGGTCAAACTGGTCGGTTTTGCGGTGGTGACGCCGGTATCTTTAAGGTATACCGTCAGTTCACCGGTTTGTTTGTCCAGTTCATCCAGCAATGGCGGGGCGATGGTTAAACGGTCACAGCCAGCCAGCGCCAACACTTCGCCGATATTGCGGAAACTCGCACCCATCACTATGGTTTTGTGGCCATGTTGTTTGAAATAGCGGTAAATTTCCCGTACTGAAATGACGCCTGGATCGGTTTCGGCATCGTAGCTTTGACCGGTGCTGGCTTTGTACCAGTCCAGAATACGGCCCACAAATGGCGAAATCAGGAACACGCCAGCTTCGGCACAAGCGCGGGCCTGGCACATATGGAATAACAAGGTCAGGTTACATTGAATACCCTGTTGCTCCAGCACGCGGGCGGCTTGAATACCTTCCCAGGTGGAGGCGATTTTAATCAGAATTTTATCTTTGCCGATGCCATTTTCCTGATAAAGCGCAATCAACTGCAGCGCTTTGGCAATCGTAGCCTGCGTATCAAAGCTTAAGCGGGCATCGACTTCAGTTGAAACCCGGCCTGGTACCAACTTACTGATGGCAGTGCCGACATCAACAGCGAATTTATCTGAAGCCAGACTCAGTTGCGCTGTTTGTTCCGTTGCCTTGGCTTTGGCGTATGCTGCCGCCTGGGCTAATAACGGTTTCGCAAACGCCAGCTGGCTGGCATTGAGTAATAAAGATGGGTTGGTGGTGGCATCAACCGGCCGGAATTGTTCGATGGCGTTTAAATCACCGCTGTCGACGACGACGGTCGTCACCGCTTTTAGTTGCGCTAATAATGTGCTCATATTGTTTAATTACCATTTATTGGTCAGCTTAATGCTGAAATTGCCTTAGATTTTATTTATTTGTAGGAATATTACAACAAATAATGCGGCTTTATGTTGAATTCCTGCCAAACAGTTGCTCAATTTTTATCAGGTTACTATAGTTGTTTTATCACGTTTCACGTGTTGTCACTCGAAAGCCGCCCATCGACGATTCTGATTTGTTAAGGCCTTAATGACGTTGACGCCCAAATTTTATAAACATAAAAAAGTCCTGGTCGTTGATGATTGTGATCCGGTGCGCGCGTCCATAAAAAGCATGCTACAAAAAATAGGTTTCGAACATATTGCAACGGTGTCAGATGCCAATGCGGCCATCGCCAATTGCACTGAAGTTGAATATGATTTTATCTTATCCGACTTCAGTCTGGGTGAAGGCAAAGACGGTTATCAGTTATTTGAAGCCTTGCGTCATTTGAGTTTATTAAAAAGCTCATGTTGTTATTTGATTATCAGTGCCGAAAGTCAACGCCAGATTGTGCACGGTGTGGTGGAACTGCAACCCGATAGCTATCTGCTGAAACCATTTACCTTTATTCAGCTGGAAAAACGCCTGCTGCGCGCTTTGCAGATTAAAACCGCACTGGCCAAAGCCTATGATGAGATCCATCAGGGGCAGTTTGTAGAAGCCGCCAATTCCTGCGAGACCGTGATTAAATCAGACCCTGATTTTGCCATCTATGCGGTGCGCCTCAAAGGGGAATTATTACTGCAAATGGAACATTTTCAGGCGGCCGAGCAACTTTATAGCCATATTCTGAGCAGGCGTGATTATGCCTGGGCCAGATTAGGCTTAGCCATTGCCCGTTTTTGTCAGCAGCGCTGGCTGGAAGCTGAGTTTGAATTACGTGAATTGTCGCGGATGGACGAAACCAAAGTTGAAGCGCTGGACTGGCTAGCGCGGCTGTTTATCAAACGGCAGCTACTAAAAGACGCTTATGAAACCTTAAGTGAAGTCACTAAATTATCACCGAAAAATTATCAACGACAAAAAGCTTTGGCCAATCTGGCGGAAATTAATGGCTTAAAAGAAGACACCGTCAAAGTGTATTCGCGCCTTTTAAATGCCGCGCGTTATTCCATTTACGACACGCCCGACAATTTCCTGAATTATGTGCGGGCGATTATCGAGCAGGCCAAGGACGTGAATAAGCTGGAGCAGGCCAGATTACTGAAAAAGGCCGATGAAATTTTGGGGAATATTGGTAAAAGATTTTCACTCGAAACCTATATTCACGAAGAGCTGGCGGTGCGGGCACGCATCAATATTCTCAAAGGCAATATCGACGAAGCCCGTGAATTGCTAGTGAAAAGTGATGCGGCCGAAGGCAGCCGTACGTTGTCGGTTGAAGCCTGTCTGGATAAAGCCAAGGCCTATTTTGAAGCTGGTAATTTGTCGCGCTCCGATGAATATATGGAAAAACTCAGCGAAGTGGTCAATCACGAAGATTTATTGGCCAATACGTTAACGGTGCTTATTCAGCAAGAACATAAACAGCATGACAATTTGCGTGAAGAAATTAAAACCCTGAATAATGACGGTCTGGATGCTTATCAAAATGGTTATTTTGGCCGGGCATTGGAGTTTTTTAATAAAGCCTTCGATTACATGCCGTACAACCCCAGTCTGGCACTGAATTTATTACAAACCATCAGTAAAATTGGTGGCGTGAATAAAGACAGTGCCCGCCTGGCGCGCCGTTGTGTGATGATCCTTGAACAAAGCGAGTTGTCGGACGCTAATCAACGGCGGTTTCAGGCGGTGATGAAAGAGCTGAACGCGCTGTTGCAGCTGGCCTGAACTGGCCTGAACCGGCTTAAATTTGCTATAGTGCCGGCTTTTCGTGGTTTCTCAGTTTCGCGGTTTCTTAGCTTCGCACTTTCTCAGTTTCGCAGTAAGGGTTCACATCGATGTTAATGGTTGTATCTCCGGCAAAAGATTTAGATTATCAAACTCCCGCTCCCGCTGTTGCGACGACCCAACCGACCTTGCTGGCACACAGCAGTGAATTGATGAAGGTTTGTCGCAAACTCAAGCCATTGCAACTCTCTGAATTGATGCATATCAGCGACAAACTGGCTGGCCTGAATGCCGCGCGATTTGCCGAATGGCATTTGCCTTTTACCGCCGATAACGCCAAACCAGCGCTGTTTGCCTTTAATGGTGATGTGTATCAAGGCTTGGACGCCGCTAGTTTAACTGCCGCCCAAGTACAGTATGCCCAGCAAAAACTGCGCATTTTAAGTGGCTTGTATGGCGTTTTAAAACCACTGGATTTGATGCAGCCGTATCGGTTGGAAATGGGCACGGCACTTGCCAATAAACGTGGCCAGAACCTGTATCAGTTTTGGGGTGATACCGTCACCACCGAACTCAATCAGCAGCTGGAGCAGTTAAACGCGCCGCTGCTGCTGGATTTAGCGTCGCAGGAATACTTTAAAGTGGTGCGGCCAAAGCTATTGGCAAAACCGGTGGTGAAAGTGCAATTTCGCGATTTTAAAAACGGTGATTATAAAATTATCAGCTTTTTTGCCAAAAAAGCCCGTGGTTTGATGGCGCGGTATGTGCTGACTGAGCAGATTGATCAGCAGTCGGGGCTGAAAGATTTTAACCTCGGCGGCTATCAGTTTCACCCTGAATCATCCACGGCAAGCGAACTGGTATTTTTACGCCGCTTGGCGGATGCGTAACTCACAGAGATCAGCCACAACGCCCAACTCAAATACCCAATGTTTGCAGCCGCAAAATTGCGGCTGCGCTTTTACAGCCAGTTTTGCTAAAATACTGGCCTGACCTTTTCTGAGAATCCAGCATGAAATTTCCCGGCCGCCGTAAACTGAAGCATTATTTCCCGGTTTCCCAACCAAAACTACAACTCCCAAGCTTCGAAGTGCGGCCAGAACTGGACACTTATGTGGTGGGTTTAGATCAGACCATCGTGGATGTGATTGCCAATGTCTCGGACCAATTTTTAGAAAAATATAACATCGGCAAAGGCTTATCTAACTTAGTTGAACATGGAAAGGCCGATCAGATTTATCAGGAACTGGTGCAAAACGGCGCTATTTCTGACCATTTTGCCGGTGGCACCATCGGCAATACCATTCACAACTATTCGGTGCTCGCTGACGATAAATCGGTGTTATTGGGCGTGATGTCGGCCAGTATTGCGCTCGGTAGTCCGGCTTATCATTATTTATGTCACACCAGCTCCAAAGTGGATATGAACCATCTACAAGGGGTGCACGGTGACGTTGGTCGTGGCATCACCATGATTACCCCGGACGGCGAACGGACTTTTGTGATAGACCCGGGTGAAATGGATGCGTTAACGCCAGCTTATATTCCGGAAGATATTATCGCCAAAGCAGCGGCGGTGGTGGTCAGTGCTTATCCGCTGCGTGCCAGCGGCCAGCCAATTCAACAAGCGATGCAGCGGTTACTTGAAGTGGCCAAAAAGCATGGCGTGCCGGTGGTGATGAGTCTTGGCACCAAACATTTGGTGGAAGAACATCGCGAGCTGATCCTTGCGACAGTGCGCGAATATGTCGACGTGCTGGCGATGAACGAGCTGGAAGCCGAAGCCTTAACCGGTGTTGCCGATCCGCTGCAAGCTGCCGAAGCCGTGCTGGAACTGACCGATATGGTGTTGGTGACCGCCGGACCTGAAGGTTTGTATTTGTGTGGTTACACCGATGAGCCAGGCAAACGCGAAACCACCAATCCGATTAAATCCGGCACTATCGCCGACTATAACCAATTTGAATTCAGCCGCCCGGTGCAAAAACAGCACTGCAAAAACCCGGTGAAAGTGTATTCGCATATCGACCCGTATTTAGGTGGGCCGGAGCGGATTAAAAATACCAATGGCGCTGGTGATGGCGCGTTAGCGGCTATTTTGCATGATATCGCTGCCAATTATTACCACCGTCATGCACTGCCGCTGTCGAGTAAACATGAGCTGCCGTATTTGGCTTATTCGTCTTTTGCGCAGATTTGCAAATATGCCAACCGCGTCAGTTATGCCATTCTGGTGCAAAACGCACCACGGTTATCGCGTGGCTTGCCGGAAAAAGAAGATAGTTTAGAAGAAGCTTATTGGGAAAGGTAATTCGCCGCTTTCTAATAAAATCAGCTAGTTAAGTGAAATCCTCCAAAGCCGCCTCTGCGCGGCTTTGTCTTGGTCGACAGAATATGCTGCTTGGACGCATCAATTTGTAAAGCGGTACGCCGGTCTTTATAGTGTGGCGCTTAGCGTGTTGCGTGACGAATTCGCCCAATAAATTAACGATATTCAATAAACGAGACAACATCCCTGATGACTAAATTTTGTCGTTGTATGCTGGTGCTTGGCAGCCTGTGGTTTCATACCAGTCAGGCCGCAGACATCTATATTCCAAAAGCCAGCGGCAGCATTGTGATCGATGCCGATTTATCTGAACCGGCCTGGCAACAAGCGACCGCCGTCGAGATTGTTTACGATACCTGGCCGGCCGAAAATACCCCGGCGCCGGTGAAAACCACCGCTTATGTGATGGAAGATGGTGAGTTTTTCTACATTTCTTTTATCGCTGAAGATCCGGACCCAACCCAAATCCGCGCGTTTTACCGCGACCGCGACAAAATCTGGGACGACGATAACGTCGGCATCAAACTCGATACCTACAACGACAGTAAATTGGCTTATCAATTTTTTATCAATCCGTTTGGGGTACAAGCCGATGCGATTGAAAATGAAATCACCAAATCGGAAAGTGATGCTTGGGACGGGATTTGGCAAAGTGCCGGTAAAGTCACCGCGACCGGCTATCAGGTCGAAGTGGCTATCCCACTGCGGATGCTGAATTTTAACGACCGGCTGGCGAGCCAAAAATGGCAGTTAGAGCTGCTGCGTTTTTATCCGCGTGATGTACGGCATCGGATTTCCAGCAATAAAATTGAACGGGCTAATCCGTGTTGGATTTGTCAGATGTCACCAGCGAGCGGTTTTGCCGGCGCCAAACAAAGTAACCATTTTACCCTGGTGCCGTCATTAGTGATGGGGGCGAGCCAGCAACGTGATGTCACTGCTAACAGTAAAAGCGACTGGCACACAGAGAATAATCTGGAGCCAAGCCTGGATGTCAAATGGGGTATTACCCCGGACATCAGTTTTAATGCCACCTTAAATCCAGATTTTTCGCAGGTTGAAGCCGACGAAGCGCAGGTCTCAGTCAATGATACCTTCGCGTTGTTTTTTGACGAAAAACGGACGTTTTTCCTTGATAACGCGGACTATTTTTCATCGCCGCTGGATTTAGTTTATACCCGTAATGTGTCGTCGCCGGATGCCGGGGTGAAGCTGACCGGACGTCATGATCAGCAGTCTTTTGCGTTTTTTGCCGCCAACGATAAAACCACCACCTTTATTGTGCCGGGTAATATCAGCTCCGATATCGCCTTTTTGGATCAAAAAAGTGAAAACGCCGTGCTGCGTTATCGCAATGATCTGACGCCGGAATTATCGGTGGGCTGGATCAGCACCTTACGCCAATCCGATGATTACCATAACTTTGTGCATGGTCTGGATGCGAAATATCAGTGGAATGATCAAAACCGGCTGATTGCGCAGGTGCTGCATAGTGACAGTGAATATCCGACGGCACTCGAGGCACAGTTGAGTGGTGAAGCGGCGCTGCGGGCATCGGCTGATCGGATCAGCGATGGTTCGCAATATCTTGATTATCAACATGAAAACCGTAATTGGAGTTGGTACAGCCGTTATCAGGCGATGGGGGAAAACTTCCGTGCTGATATGGGATATCAGCCACAAACCGATTTTACCAAACAAACCCACGGCGCGACCTATCAATGGTTTTCCGACAGTCCCTGGTGGAACCGGCTGCAACTTTGGAGTGACTGGGATATTACCCACAACTCCGACGGTGAGCTGCTAGAAAAAGAAGCTGAAATGGAAGTGCAATTATGGGGCGCCGCACAATCTTATGGTTTTGTGGGATTAACCAAGCGCGATCGGGTCGGTAGCCGCCTGGATGACGGTCGGTTATTGGTTGATGGCAATAGTCAGCTATTCACCGAACATACCGTAAGCGCCGGTGCTGAAATGCAGCCGTACTCCGGGATATTTCTTGGATTTGAAGCTGAAACCGGCAAGAAACTCGATTTTCGCAACAACCGGCTCGGTGATGGTTTAGAACTGGCGCCAGAACTGAAATGGAACGTCGATGCCCATATGCAAATTCAGGCGCGGCATATATACCGCACGCTGGACGCGGATTCGGCGGAAGTATTTACCGCCAACCTGACGGACTTGCGGCTTAGCTATCAATTTTCGGTGCGCAGTTTTTTACGGCTGGCGCTGATTTATTCCGATATCGAGCAAAACCCGTTAAATAACACCGGCGACGTCACCGAACGTTCGAAAACGCTCGGCTCGCAGCTGCTATATTCTTACAAGCTCAATCCACAAACCTTATTCTTCGCCGGCTACAGCGACAACGCTTTTAGCGATGACGAAGTGCAAGATTTAACCCGCGCCGAGCGTTCAGTGTTTATGAAGTTCAGCTACGCCTGGATGCTGTAACTTCTGGGGTCAGAGTACCTTTGGGGTCAGAGTACTACTCTGACCCCATGCGCAAATGAACCCGCGGCTTGACGATTCCGGGCAGGAGGATTTTTGAAAAACGATGACCGCATCCCAAAACTGATTTTTGCCAAAGTCTATCCAATGTACGTGCAAAAAGCTGAGCGTAAAAATCGTACGCGTGACGAGGTTGACCAGGTTATTTGCTGGTTGACGGGTTATAGCGAGGCTGGCTTAACGCAACAAATCGCCAAAGAAAATGACTTCGAGACCTTTTTCGCCGAGGCGCCCGCTATTCATCCACATCGTTCGCTGATTAAAGGCACCATCTGCGGTATTCGGGTGGAAGAAATCGAAGATCCACTGGTACAAAAAGTACGGTACCTGGATAAATTGATTGATGAACTGGCCAAGGGCAAAGCGTTAGAAAAGATTTTGCGCTGACCGCTAAAGGAGCCGCAACCTAGCATGTTAAGCAAATTGTTCCGCTGGGAGAAAGGTAGATAGCTCGTCACTGAAAATGACTTCGGTATCTGTGTTGGTGATTACCGTATGTCGGGGTATTTAGTGGGCTTTTTCGCAACAGGAAAAAGTTCGATTTTCGTCACCACTGGCTCGGTGATGGTTTAGAGCTGACGACTGAGCAGAATTACATGGGGTCAGAGTACTACTCTGACCCCAAATTTACTCTGCCCCAAAATTTATTTACAACGCCTTCGTTTCCAAAGCTTTTTTGCCTTCCAGCTCGCGGATGCGACGTTCTTTTTCTGTTTCCAGATCAAGGCGTTGTTGTGGTACTGCCGATGGCGCAGTGGGTATGGGTTTACGTGGCAGCTTTTTGTCAGCCATCGCCGCTTCATACAGGAAGCCCGCCATAATCACTGACGCCTGTTTTAAATCGTCTTCAATCACGTGATCAATCGAATCGATGTGCGTGTGGTGCAGGCGGGTGCTGTAATCCAGCGGATCCTGAATAAACTGGAAGCCTGGTAAACCCACATCATCAAAGGATTCGTGGTCGGTGCCGCCGGTTGATAAAGGCGAGATGGTGCCGGTGCTTAAGTCACCATACGGACCAAACCAGTCGGTAAACATTGGTTTCGCTGCTACATTGCCTTCGGTGTAGATGCCACGGAAGCGGCCGCTGCCGTTGTCCATATTAAAATAGACCGACAGTTTGTCGTAAGCTGGTTTTGGCTGAATTGGCCAGCCCGGGCTTGACCACAAATAACGTGGCAAAGCTTTTTCGGCTGGATCTTTTGGCTCGGGCCGGCTGGCAAAAACATCGTTAACATAAGCGCGGGAACCAAATAAACCTTGCTCTTCACCGGACCACAGCGCAATGCGGATGGTGCGTTTTGGTTTGACGTTTAGTTTAGATAAAATCCGTACCGCTTCCATCGCGACCGCTACACCGGCGCCGTTATCGACCGCACCATCACTGGCATGCCAGGAATCCAGGTGCGCACCGACCATCACCACTTCAGCACTTCGGTCTGTCCCCGGAATTTCGGCGATGGTGTTGTACGATTTCATATCGTCATCGTGGAAGCGGGCTTTGATATCCAGCTGCAGTGTTGGTTGCTCTTTGCGATCGAGCATTCTGGTTAGCAGGCTGTAATCTTCCTGCTCGATGATGATGGCAGGCACCGAAAAGGTTTCGCCTTGTCGGTGCGATTTACCAAACACCCGTACCAAACCGCCTTGACGGCTGCTGCGGTAGATCACCCCGGCGACTTGCTCTTTTTCTAAAAACGCTATTAACGCCATATTAAACTGATAACTTTGCATCCGGCTGTCGCGCAGCGCTTTGGTCATAAACGACTGATAGCTGGCGCGGGCACCTGGCTCATAGTCTTTTAAATCGGTCAGCGTTTTAGCGCTTAAACGTTCAAAAATCACCGTTTGTGGCGGTTCGATTTTTAAGTCTTCACCCATCAGCAATATTTTGCCCTGTAATTTTCCGGCGTATTGCGCTAAATCAGCCACTGTATTGACGTCAAACATCATCACATCGCCGCTGACCACGCCGTTGGTGCCAGGTGTCCAGGCGACGGGAATGCCGTGTAACGATTGCTGACGCGGGCCTGCTAAGGTGATGCTGGCGGATTCGTTGCTCCAGCCCCGGCCAAATTCAAATGGGTGCAACTGACCGTTTTTCAGACCCCAGTCTTGTAACTGTTTAAGCGTCCAGTGATTCGCTTTCACCATTTGTGGGGATGCGGTTAAGCGCGGGCCGATGTTGTCGGTCAGATGCTCTAAGGTGTGCATCACTTGCGACTGGTGAAAACCTTCATGGCGGATTTTATTGGCCATATCCAAATCGGCCGCTGCCATGGTTGCTGGCGAACATAGTAGAGCGGGAACAAGCAAACGCTTCATAACTGACATTTCCTGGGGTTGGTGTTGTTGTTTTATAGCTGAGTCTGAATGGTATCGCCGAAGTGCCCTCTGATCAGATCCGTGAGGCAATTTCCGACAGCCATAACAATGACCTGGCATTATTTTCGCTTCCAGCAGTAAAGCAGTGGCCATCCAAAGACAACAGCTTTGCGGCCGATGTCAGCGTTGCGTCGATATTCTGTGAAAAATGGGTAAAGATAGCGCTCGATCAAATAGCGGCGTACTTCCGCTGACGCGGAGAGTAACGCCCTACAATCGGTGATTCAGGGTAGGGCGTGACTCACCGCGTCAGCGGCAGTCCGCCATCGAGCCAGAAACTCGTCCGGACAATGGTGCTTGTGTATTCAATAACGCGGGAGATTTGACTAAGAAGTGGAGCGGGTGATGGGAATCGAACCCACGGCACGAGCTTGGGAAGCTCGGGTATTACCATTATACGACACCCGCAATGGCGCTAAGGTACTGAGTTGGCCGCGCTCTGTCAATCTGATTTCCCGCTAAATCAGTGGCTTCCGGCGGCTGGCAGACTAGCGAAATATGCGGCCAGATTAGCGATGTCTTCATCCGACAACGGCTTGGCCAGTGGCGACATCATAGTGTTTTTACGGGTACCGCTGCGATAGGCCACTAACTGATTGCTGAGGTAAAGCTCTTTTTGGCCGGCCAGGTTTGGCGTTTGAGGAGTGATACCGATGCCATCCTTGCCATGGCAGGCCTGACATTGCACTGCGGCAGTTTTACCGGCCTGAATATCGGCTTCGGCCGTGCAACCGAAAGTCAGTATGACTGACAGACCCACGACCAATAATGATAGAGGATGGCGGTTAGTTTTTAATCGGTACTGCGCTGAGTGTTTTGACATAAAGGGTTGTTTGAGCATTGGTTTTCCATGCAGTTACGCAATTCCAATCTCCAGTAAGCCAAAGTAACCCCAGGCTGGCAAGTTAAAAATCGGCCTGACAAGACAAAAATCATCCGTATCTGGTGCAATCAAAAGCTCTGTGCTTGGCAGACGGTCGCTGCATGTTACAGTAACGTCCAGAGCATACATCATCTCCTGGCAACCGAATCATGACCACAGAAAACTATCCTGCATCTTCTATCTCAACAACTACGCTGCAGCAGGCCGCCGCCATTCTGGCAAAACGCCGGCAACGTGGCGAAATAGGACCATTATTGGATGAATCGCTACGCCCACAATCCTTAACCGACGCTTTTGCGCTGCAACAACAGGTGGCCGTAGCGATGGCTGAGCCGATTGCCGGCTGGAAATGTTTATTACCAACGCCGGATAAAATGGTGGTGGCACCGATTTATCAATCGACGGTGGCGCGCTTTGATAACAATGCAGTTGATATTCAACAGTGCGCCTTATGGCCTTCGACATTGCCAGCATATGCTGGACTAGCCAGGGTCGAACCAGAATTGGCTTTTGTATTGCAGCAAGATTTACCGCCAAGAGCAGAGCCCTACAGCGAAGCAGAGGTTGATCACGCGATTGGTGCGACTCATCTGGCGCTGGAGCTTATTCAAAGTCGGTTTCGTCATGACAGCGGCGCCGGTTTTTTCGACCAGTTGGCGGATGGACTGTTTAATCAGGGTTTGTTTTTAGGACCAAAGCTGCAGCTAACACCAGGCTTTTGCGGCAGTGAATTTGCATTACAACTGACTTTTAACGATGGCCGGGTGCAAAGCTTGAGCGCGGTACATCCGAACCAACAGCCACGCGCTGGTTTGTACTGGCTGGTGAATTTTTTGTCGGCCAACAATATTGCCATGTTGGCAGGCCAGGCGGTGATCACCGGCTCTTACGCTGGCGTGTTGGATCTGCCATTTGGTGAGGACATTCAGTTTCAATACGGCGATTGGGGGCAATTCAGGCTGCGGTTTGTCACAAAAACATCGTAAGATAGCGCCACTTTGTAAAAATTACTGGGCACGCGATGGATTTTTTACCACAACACGGTTTGAATATGACGCCATTATTGTCGTTTGGCGTGTTGTTAGTGGTGGGGGCGCTGGGCGGATATCTGGCGCATCGCTGGTCCTGGTTGCCCAGTATCACCGGTTTTATGCTGGTGGGTTTATTGGTCGGGCCAAGTGGTTTAGGTTTGCTGGACTATGACACCTTAAAAGAAGCGCGCATTCTGGTGGATATTGCGCTGGCACTGATTTTATACCGGCTTGGTTCGTCGCTGGATTTAAGGTTTATCCGCCGTTCGCCGCGCATTGTGGCGGTCGCTTTAATTGAGTCCGCTTTAACCTTCTGCGCGGTATTCACCCTTAGTTATTTGTTGGGTTTTTCAGCGTTGATTGCCGCTGTAATTGGCGCGATTTTAATTTCATCTTCCCCGGCAGTTTTGCTGCACGTAGCGCATGAAGTGGGTGCCAAAGGCCCGGTCACTGAATCGGCTAAAACACTGGTTGCGCTGAATAATTTGTTGTCATTTTTGGTGTTTGCGCTGGTGATCCCGGCGATGCTGGTGCACGAGAATGCCAGCTGGCAGCAAGTGATTTTACAGCCTTTGTATCTGTTATTGGGCTCTGGTGTGCTCGGTATTTTGATAGGTTTAGGGCTGCATTTTGTGATCAGCCGCACCGCCAAAGCTGAGCAATATAAATTGGCACTGGTGGTTGGTGCCCTGATGCTGACCCTTGGCCTTGCGCAACAACTGCAATTATCAATGTTATTTGCACCTTTGATTGTCGGTATTGTGGTGCGCAGTGTCGAGCAGGATGTGGTGGTGTCGGCGATGGAATTTGGCAGTGCTTTTGAGCTGTTTTTTATCGTACTGTTTGTGTTTGCCGGTGCCAGTTTGCATTTAGCGGAACTGATTGAATATGCGCCGGTGATTCTGGCTTTGGTATTAACACGTTCCTTGGTGAAAGTGGCGGCGGTGAGTGTGTCGTTAAGACTCGGACTGCAGCCATGGCGACAAGCTTCAGCGACGGGTTTGTTATTAATCCCGATGGCTGGTCTGGCGATTGGTTTAGTACAAACCAGCAGCAAGCTGGTACCTGAGCAGGCCACGATTATTGCGGCGGTGGTGTTGGGGGCCGTGACGTTGTTTGAAACTCTGGGTCCGCCAATTGCCGCTTTTGCCTTTGGTTTAGCCGGTGAAGCCGCAGCCAGTACGCCAGTGCGCAAAGTAAGCCCCTGGCGGTTAAAAGACGAAGTACAAGTCGATGTCTCGGCACTGGTGGCGCAAGAGCCGGAAGATGCTGCAGTGGCAACACCCAGCAACGAAACAGCTGAAACCGGTAAACGCCGCTTCCGATTGTGGCCCTTTGCCGGAAAAGCTTGACGCTTAATTGCAAGGTCACCGCTACTTCTGGGGTCAGAGTACTACTCTGACCCCAGAAGTTTTAACCTTAGAAGTACAAAAGCTATAGTCGGCCGATTTCGAACATGTTGTAGATAATCCCGGCGGCACCTGCAATAAAACCGACACTGGTACCGATCATACAACCGATTTTGTTTTTACGCTGACGTTGGGCGACCACCGGATCTAGCCTGGCTTGTTCAGCCATCCTGGGGCCAATCAGTGCATTCATGCGCCGGCTTGAGATCAGCAGTCCAATCAGAAATATCGCAAACGCCCCTAATGGCCCCCAGGCGCTGCTGGTCATTTCATAACCCAAGGTCAACAACACGCCGGAAAATAACACCCAGGCGATGGTTTGATTGCGGATCCGTCGCAGCGCCACGCGTTCAGGTTCGTCTTTGGCGTTTTTCAAAACTGCCTGCATGCCAAAATACACCCCGGCGACGCCTGCAAGTGCGCCAATCATCGCGCCGCTGAGCAGCAATCCCAACTTGCTGAAAAAACCTACATTGGCCGACGAGCTGCCGGAGGTAGTAATGGCGGCCGTGGCTGCAGCCGCCGGAGGGCTTGCGGTCACCAGCATGGCAGCGACCATAGCGCTAAAACTAATACCCGGTGCGGTGCTGAGTAGTAAGCTGCCATACCGCCTGAGCAGTTGCTCCTTCAATAACTCGCGTACTCTGGACAGTTTTTTACGTACATTCGCATCCGATAACCCCAGCAATTCCGCCACTTGTTGGCTGGATTGCTCTTCGCGGTAATATAGCAACACGATTTCGCGGCTATCTTCCGGTAGGTCGTCAATCAAGCCCTGGATCAACATGTTTTGTTGATCACGTTGTAAATTATCGGCGACTTCAGATGTCGGATCGGCAAACTGCGCCAGCAATAACTCGGCTTCGTCACCCACCACCTGGTGCTTGATCCGGTTGTCGCGTAAATAGTTGTAAGCGCGATAGCGGGTGATTTGCCGCACCCAAGGCAGGAAACTGGCCGGTTCGCGCAAAGTGCCGAGCTGTTGCCAGACATGAATAAACACCTGCTGCGCCACTTCTTCACTGGCATCTAAATCTTTGACGATGGCCAGCGCAATGCCGGTCACGGTCTGGCGGCAGCGCTGAATTAACCGTTCGAACGATTGGATATCACCAGCACTGGCTTTAGTTACATCCGGGATCAACTGTTGTTCAATCAGGGTCAGCATGTTATTTCTCCGCCAGGAACTGGTTGATTTGATTCAATAACCATACGGGTTCGTCCCACATCATAAAGTGCCGTGCTTGCCAGTTAAATACAAGGATTGCCTGTGGAATTTTGTTAATTTGTTGTTTACACAATGCGTTCACTTGCGGGCTTATCGCTTCATTTGGCAAAGCGCCACCGGCACCCATTTGCTGGACCCGCTCGCGCGCCTGAATGTCCAAGCCTTGTTGCATGGTCGCTGCCTCACTGCGACTAGACAGACTCACCATAATCCCGACGAAAACCGCAATCAACGTTGATTTGCCGGTTGAACATTTGAGAGATACCTGACTGAACATGATGGTTACCTTGATTATGTAAGCTGCGTTTTGCAGGGTTCAGAACCAAGACACGGTGGCGCTGGTGGATGTGACAATTATGTTCAGATTTTTTTAGGGGCTGGATGGTTTTTTTGTGCGACAGCTGTCGCACATTTAGCTTGACCCAAGTGTGACATTTGTCGCACCCTATAGCTCAAGTCAAAGTAAAAGGAAAAACATCGTGAAATTTTGGATAGCGGTGCTGGCGGTACTGAGTTTGTGTCTGAGCCTGAACCCGAATTTGCAAGCTAACGAACAATTTCCAGCGTATGAATTACCCAATACCCAGGTGCACCAATTGCCGGCGCAAAAAAATGGTCGTCATTACGAGGTCTGGGTCGATTTGCCCGCTTCTTATGCCAGCGCAACGCGTCCGTTTCCGGTGCTGTTTGTGACGGACGCCAATTATGCGTTCCCGCTGATCCGCAGTATTCGCACCCGGCTTGGCGCTGGCGGGCAAAATATTGAAGACTTTGTGCTGGTCGGATTGTCTTATGCCAAAGGCGATAGTCCAACCGATAGTCGGAGTCTTGATTACACGCCAATTGCAGTGACGGCGCAGCAGCGCACCACCGAGAATTTCAGTGCCAAAGCATATGGTGGCGGGGCTTTGTATGCTGATTATCTTAAACGGCAAGTGATCCCGTTTGTACTGAACAATTACCGCATCGACGCTAAACGCAAACTTTTTGTCGGCCATTCTTATGGTGGGTTGTTGGGCGCACAGATTTTGCTGACCCAGCCGGACACTTTTGATACTTATATTCTGAGCAGCCCTTCGTTGTGGTTTTCTGACAAACATATGCTCAAACTGGCTGGCAAAGTGACGGCGGAAAAAGCTGATCTCACCGCTAGAGTACAGTTATATGCCGCTGAATTTGAACAGATTAAACCGGGCGCCAGATATGCCAACAAGGTGAGCATTGTTGCTGATATGAAGTTGTTTGAACAACTACTGAAAAAGCCTGGTTATCCAGGTCTTCAAATCCACAGCCAGGTGATCGCCGACGAAGACCATTTATCAGTGTTTCCATCGATGATTAGCCGGGCTTTGGTGAAATTGTTACCTGGCTACGGGCCTTATACCGCCGGTTGAGTGCAGCAGTCAAAGTAGGTGCGATAAGCAAAGCGCCATCGCACATCCTTCATTTGCACCATTGGTGGATGACGCTGCGCTTATCCACCCTACGCTTTTTTTAATTAGAACAATGCGTTAATTTCACCGTAGGTGCGATAAGCGTAGCGCCATCGCACATTGTTCATCAATCATCCAATGTCTTCAAAACCAGCAACCAACACAGTGCAATCTTGTTCTGACTCCAACAATTCTTACTTCAATAATTTCAGCAGTCGCGCTTTGCGGGCCACATAAACCTCATGGCCATCGTAGCCTTCCTTCGATAATGCGAGGGCTTTGTTGACCTGTTCCAGTGACGCCTGGTACATCTTATTTTGCTCATAACCAAATGCCAGACCGTTGTAAGCGTCAGGTTGTTCGGGATAAAGCGTGATGCCATATTTAAAAATGTTGATTGCTTCATCGAGGTTACCGCTATTGACGAACTGGTAACCCAGCTCCCGAATGACCGGTTCTGGCGGCGATGTTGCTTCGCCATATTGCTTTGATAACCTTAGGTAATAATCGCCGATAGAACTAGGGGCGCCGGTGTAGGCGCGAAGTGGCATCTGCAAAGGCAAGAACAGGTTCTGGTAAGCATTAAATATCCCGGCGACTGACGTGAGCGCATGGGGGACATTGGCAAATTCCTCACTCACGAACCTTAAGCCTTTTGGCGTGCTGGACGCAATGAAGTTGCGCATATCGTCATAGCGCTGCCGCATCAAGCCACTTTCTTCACCAATATTCATATATAAATAACTATCTAAATTTTTTGTTTTCGATATAAAAGCTTTGGTGCTTTTGGCCGTAGCCCCAAAATCCCACCATACCGCCGGACTGTAAGCGATATGCGCCTGAAACAATGTTGGTTCAGTTTGCAGCGCATACAGCACGAACACACCAGCGGCAGATGCGCCGGCAATAACTTTGAAGTCATGCGTACGATACTTGTGTTCTATCAAAGGCATCAGCTCGCTTTTGATAAAACTTAACAACTTTGGCGCGCCACCGCCGATGCCGACCGGGCCAATTGGTTCCTGATTGACAGTCGGGTACAGATCTCTCATTCGGTCAGTATTTTCAATGGCCACGATAATCACTTCAGGCGCAGCGTTGGCTTCCTGCAAGCGGGCTAAAACGCTGGTCATCAGCGGTAAATTTTCTTTGCCATCGAGGCGATAGATCACCGGATATGTTTTGTTCGGCTTTGCTGCATAACTTTTAGGAAGTTGGACGGTGATGGTTCTTGTTTCATTGAGCACTTTTGAAGCAAGGATCTCAGTTTGTAACTTGTACTCTGTTGCAACACTTTGCGCTGGTTGCGCAATAGCTGATGTTGAAGTGATGATGAAAAGCACCGCTGTAGTAAAACGCACGAAAACATCTATTTTTTTCATTATTAATTCACGTAAGTTGCTCAATTCACCCAAGTTAGCGCATGTTGCACTTGTTGTACATACTTGGAGCATTTGCACCATTGGTGGATGTCGCTTCGCTTATCCACCCTACGTTTTTTCTATTCGATACAAAGTGTTACCTTCATGGTAGGTGCGATAAGCGCAGCGCCATCGGACATGCTTCATATGTCGTTGTTATTTCTGCAGCCATTTATCAAAACGCCCCCCTGAAAAACGGTTCGTCATCGCTTCTCCTCTATCAGCAGTTCTGCTCAAGTTGCTTTTTATGTCACTTTTTATGTCACTTTTATGCCAATAGCGAAATAAAAGACATCTAAATGGCTGAAAGTCTGTTTTGTCGGTGTTTTTGTAATCTATCAGTGTTGAGTACCAAGCAAGAACAGGCTAGGGTGGTTTAAAAATAAGCAAAAAGCAGCCCGAAACAACACAGAGCAATCATTTTTCCCTTCATCCGTGATGTTACAGGATGAAGGGAAAAAACAGAGGAATGAGATATGTCGCAATATGCTGCTTTAAGGGCCAACGTCGGCCTGCTCGGCACACAACTGGGTGATACGGTCCGCAATCAGCTTGGACCGGCGGTGCTGGAGCGGATTGAACAAATTCGCCAGCTGGCAAAACAGGCGCGTCAGGGTACAGATGCTGAACATCAGCAGCTAAAGCAAATTCTGGCCAGTTTAACCGACGATGAAATTCTGCCGGTGGCGCGGGCGTTTTCGCAGTTTTTAAACCTCGCCAACCTCGCCGAACAACATCACACCATCAGTAAAGCGGGCCATAGTGCCATTGAAAAACCCGAGCCGCTGGCCGAGTTGCTCACGCTTTTGAAAACCAAAAATGTTGATGTGGTGAAAACCCGGCAAGCCGTTGCTGATTTATCAATTGAACTGGTACTGACGGCGCATCCAACCGAAGTGACCCGTCGCACCTTAATTTATAAACTGACCCAAATTGCCGATTGTCTGGCTGAATTAGAGCAAGATTTAACGCCGCTGCAGCGCGGTAAAATTGAGTTACGGCTCAGTGACTTAATCACCCAAGCCTGGAATACCAACGAAATTCGCGAACAAAGGCCGACGCCGGTCGATGAAGCCAAATCTGGTTTTGCGGTGATTGAAACTTCGTTGTGGCAAGCCATTCCGGAATTTATCCGCGAGCTGGATACGGCATTAAAACCGGTGCTCGGTCATGGCCTGACGCTCGACGCGGCGCCGATTAAATTCTCCAGCTGGATGGGCGGCGATCGCGATGGTAACCCTTTTGTCACCGCCAAAGTCACTCGTCAGGTGTTGTTACTCAGCCGCTGGAAAGCTGCCGATTTATTTAACCGTGATTTAGAAGTGCTCGGCAACGAATTGTCGATGAGCCCGGCCAACGAAGCGTTGCAAGCTGCCGCCGGTGGTTCGAGCGAGCCGTATCGTGAAGTGTTAAAACAGCTGAAAAATAAACTGGTGCACACCCGCGACTGGCTGGGCGAAGCGCTGAAACATGACCGCTTACAAAAACCGGACGATTTATTGTGGTACAACGCGCAGCTGCTGGAACCGTTGTTGCTGTGTTATCAGTCGCTGCTTGATTGCAAAATGGAAGTCATCGCCAACGGCCAGTTGCTCGATACCATTCGCCGTGCTTATGCCTTTGGTCTGACGTTATTAAAACTGGATGTGCGGCAGGAATCTGGTCGTCATGCGCAGGTGTTCAGCGAGTTCACGAAATACTTGGGTTTAGGCGATTACGCGCAGTGGGACGAAGGTGCTCGTCAGGCGTTTTTACTGAACGAGCTCAATAGCAAACGGCCATTATTTCCGAAAAACTGGCACCCGAGCGCTGAAGTGCAAGAAGTGCTGGATACCTGCGATATCGTCGCGCGACATGGCAGTGAAGCTTTATCCACTTATGTGATTTCGATGGCCGGACAACCGTCGGACGTGTTGGCGGTGCAGCTGTTATTAAAAGATGCCGGTATCAGTTTCCCGATGCGCGTTGCACCGTTGTTTGAAACCCTGGCCGATTTAACCAATGCGCCGAATTGCATCAGCAAATTGCTGGCGATTGACTGGTATCGTGGTTATATCCAGGGCAAACAGGAAGTGATGATTGGGTATTCCGATTCCGCCAAAGACGCTGGTGCTATTGCCGCGGGCTGGGCGCAATACAGCGCGCAGGAAGCGCTGGTAGCGATTTGTCAGCAGGCCAAAGTGCAGCTGACCTTATTCCATGGCCGTGGTGGTACTATCGGCCGTGGCGGCGGTCCGGCGCACGCCGCGATTTTGTCGCAGCCGCCAGGATCATTAGCCGGTGGTTTGCGGGTGACGGAACAAGGCGAGATGATCCGCTTTAAGTTTGGTTTGTCGCAGTTGGCGCAACGATCACTCGCGCTCTACGCCTCGGCCGTGCTGGAAGGTGTATTGTTACCACCGCCAGTACCAAAAACTGAGTGGCGTGATTTGATGCAGCAACTGGCGACAGATTCTTGCGAAGCATACCGCGCTATCGTGCGGCATCACCCTGATTTTGTGCGATATTTTCGCGCCGCAACACCAGAGCTGGAACTGGGGCAATTGCCGCTCGGCAGCCGTCCGCCAAAACGCAACCCCAATGGCGGCGTCGAAAGTTTACGGGCTATTCCATGGATATTCGCCTGGTCGCAAAACCGTTTGATGTTACCGGCCTGGCTTGGAGCTGGTGCTTCGCTTGCAACTGCAGTTGCGCAAGGTAAAACTGACCTTATTCATCAGATGCGCGCACAGTGGCCATTTTTCGCCACCCGCTTGTCGATGCTGGAAATGGTCTACCTGAAAGCTGATGCGCAAATTGCTGAATATTATGATGAAAAACTGGTGCCGACTGAGCTGCAACATTTAGGTGTCACTTTACGTGCACAACTGGCGGCTGATTGCGCGTTATTGTTGCAATTAATTGATGCACAAGATTTTATGGCCAAAGAAAGTTGGATCAGAGAATCGATTATGCTGCGCAACACTTACGTCGACCCGCTGCATATTCTGCAAGTGGAATTGCTGAACCGGGTGCGGCATGCGCCGGAAACGGTGAACGACAATATCAAACGCGCGTTGATGGTGACCATTGCCGGTATTGCGGCAGGGATGCGTAACTCTGGCTAAAGATTGGTTGTGGGTAAACCGCTGTTAGTTTTCAGTGGAAAAGAAAGCCCAACACCGTGCAGGCGATGTTGGGCTTTTTTTATCAGTAATGCGATTGAAATGAGGGACTATATAAATTGCCTAGAAACCAGTTTCAAATAAGGCAGTAGCGCTTACTGTTTCGTATGTGCCGTTGCTGTACAACACAACCGCACTGACTTGATGTTCTTGATAAGGAGAGATTTTTACCGTGCAACTGGTGGCTGTCGCTGCGCAGCTGCTCACAACAGCGCCTTGCCAAAGCACCGATGCTACAGGAGCTGCCAAGTTTTGGATGCGAAAGGTGGTATTCACGGGGACGTAATTAAATTTGAAATTTTGCCCAAAACAATAAGAACTCCAGCCGTGATTATCGATGGTGCCCACCTTACATTCCATATTGGCAGCGCTGGCGGTGCCAGCCATGAGTAACAGTACTGAGCCCAGCGTTAATTTTAGTAATTGATGTTTCATGATGCTTTCCCTTGATGAAGTGAACGTTGTAAGTACAACAAACCGAAGCTATCGCATTCATTTTGGGAAAAACATGCTGGAATATTTTTATCAGAAATTTATCTGATTAATGTTAACTAGGTGACTGGTTTCGATATAGGGTTCAAATGTTAATTGTGGGGTCAGAGTCAATTGTTAACAGAAGTGACCTTTGGGGTCAGAGTACTACTCTGACCCCAAAGGTTCAGTCAGGGGCGAAAATCAGAAAAAGCTTTTCTTAAATTCGAGGCCGATGATCCGTGGTTCGTTGACAAAGCCGGTCAGGTTGGCGAAGTCGACTGCGCCTTTGACGTTGTCTTCGTCGGTGATGTTGCGGCCAAACAGTGCCACTTCGTAGTTGCCGTCGTAGTTTTGGTAGCCAATCCGCAGGCCGGCTTCCATGTTGCTGCTACTGCGAAATTCCACTGATTCGTACAGGAACAGGTTGGTTTTACCTTGCACTGCCACATCGGTATAGACATAAATTTCACCGCTGCTGACGGGAATATCATAACGGGCATTAACCGTCAGGATGGTTTTTGGTGCTTGCGGGAACGGGTTGCCATCGACATAAGCCAGTGTTTTGCCACTTTCGACCACAGTGCGATCCAGTGGTGTACACATACCTGAACCACAAGCGCCAACCCGCAGATTGGCATCTTTTAGTTCAGTATTGTTGTAGCTGAAACCACCGCCTAACGTCAGATTGCTTAAAGCGCGCCAGTCGGCATCAATTTCAAAACCATAACCAGTGCCTTTGTCGGCATTCACCAGCGTATTGCCGTTATTACTACCACCAACGGCTGATAACTGCATGTCATCGATGTTGTAATAGAACACTGCGCCATTTAAGCGCAAGGTATTGCCGAGTAAATCAGACTTCGCACCAAATTCAATTGAGTTGATGGTTTCTGATTCTGCTGTGGTTGGATCTTCTTCAAACGCCACATTGCGGCCTTGAATGGACTGGGCGCGGAAACCATTCGCCAACCGCGCAAACAACGAAGTTTGGTCGGTTAAGCGGTAGTTGGTTGCCAATTCCCAGCTCAGTTGCCCATCATCGAGGTTGATCGGTGCATAGTTCTGAATTTGCGCCACGCCAATCACCAAGGCGAAGCCGCCGACGTTTTGCTCGCCGACGTAAAATGATTTTTCATCGCGGGTGTAACGAAGACCACCGGTGACGTCCCAGCGATCGCTCAGGTTATAAGTGCTTTGACCAAACACTGCCCAGCTTTCGTTTTCGTGGAACACCGCGGTACGGCCAAAGAAACCGTCGATACTGGTCACGCCAAAGGACGAGTCATAATAAAACGCACCCAATTGCCATTCCACGGCTTCGTCGGTGGCGCTGGCTAAGCGGAATTCCTGCGTCAGTTGTTTCAAATCTTTCAGCTGATCTTCAGTCACCGCATTGCCAACAACAGAAGGGCCCGGGCCTGCTTCTGTGCCGCCGTCAATATCACCACGGCCGTTACCGTCGGCTTGTTCATGGGCGGTGATTGAGGTAAAGGTCATGCCGTCCAATTCAAAATCAAGTTTTAACGACACACCGGCGTTATCATATTTCTGGAAGTTGTTGCCCGCATCATAAGCCACGGTATCGCGGTCATAATTCTGGTTTAACTCGTTGCTGCCTTTGGTAAAAACGTTCCGGCGGAAAATAGATGAAGTGCCATCCAGTTTGCGGCCGTGGGCATTGAACAGGGCGTCAAATTTGTCGCCTTCATATAAAAATTGCAGCCGCGCGGCAGTTTCATCAAAACCACCCATCGCGTCTTTTTCATTGTTGAAACTGTTGTTGATGTAATCGTCGCGGTGTTGTGATAACAAAGACACCCGCGCCGATAAATTATCAGTCAGACCTGAACCAACCGCGCCTTCGAGATTACGGCTGCCAAAACTACCTACTGAAAATTTGGTATAAGCATCAAAGTCTTGTCGTGGTTTGGCACTGGCAAATTTGACGATACCGGCGGTGGTGTTGCGACCAAACAAGGTGCCTTGTGGGCCACGGATCACTTCAACCTGCTCGATATCAAACAGCGGGAAGCTTTTTAAAATCACGTTTTCCAGGACCACGTCATCCATAATGACTGATACAGGTTGTGATGCTGCCAGGTCAAAGTCGGTGTTACCAAGGCCACGGATGTAAAAACGTGGTGCGGCACGGCCGTTTGACGATTCAGCATATAAACCCGGTACTTTCACCGCTAACGCCTGAATATCATCACCACCGGCGAAAATGGCTTCGAATTTTTCACCCGATAAAGTAGCGACTGAAATGGGTACTTCCTGTGTACTTTGCACCCGCTTTTGCGCGGTGACCATAATCCGTTCCAGTTGTTGATCGTCCTGTTTGGCTTTGTCACTTTCCTGCGCAAACACCGCAGGAGAAAGACTCACAGTGGTCGCAATCAGTGCGACTTTGATCTGCAACGCTAGTTTATTATGTTTGATTGTCATCAATGGATTACCCTTAGCTTGATGTTGGATAAATTTGGCATGGTCAAATATACGAGTGGAGCTAACGTATACGGTGTAGCAGCAGATCAGAGGACCTGCCACTGTTTCTGGCATTGGAGTGACCACAATGCATTTTATTACCGCGAGCTAATATAACGATTTTTGCCGACGAATGGTTGTTTTTATTGATTTTAGCGGCAGTTTGCTGGTTTTTTAATCGTTTGGTGTGGGTGCTGCAGCCGTCGTTTTGGCTTTGAGCCATTGCCGGGGTTGACTGAAATAAATCGCTGTTCGGCCCTGATGTGAAGAATAATAACTAATAGCGAGACGCCCCTGATGCCAAACCATGCCGGCATAACTGGTGTCGCCGGCTGAGGGTAATTGCAGCGTTTCACTGAGGGTCGCATTTTCGACATCCAGCCAGGCCAGACTGGTGCGTACCTGTTTATCGTATAACCGAACCGTCGCCAGAATGCGACCATCCGGCAACAACAAACATTGTGGCCCGCCAACCCGACAATTCAGTGGTCGCCACTGCCAATCAAAATACGGTGGTT
>Ga0209504_1000037_pt1 | contig 145445 bp, 107 predicted proteins | sample COGITO_mtgs_1005_FD_184791 | JGI IMG/M metagenome (GOLD analysis project Ga0209504, IMG submission 184791) | Pelagic marine microbial communities from North Sea - COGITO_mtgs_100511 (SPAdes) (version 2) | ecosystem: Environmental > Aquatic > Marine > Epipelagic ... | reverse complement strand
ATGCTGATGACCAAACGCACAGTCATATTCCAAGTGAGGGACTTGGTATCCTAGGCTCTTTGGATGAGGCTTTAGCCAAAAATATCGAATCTGCAGTTCTTAGTAAATTAAAGCGTTGATATAATAAATGCGACCATCTTAAAACATAATTTAGAGGTCTAATGAACCGCATTAACCTCATACAGCGTAAGTAAAGATCCTATCAGTTGTATTTTTTTGTTCGAATAACTTACTAGGACGATCACATCGAAAATACTCCCTAATATTAAACGTATTGGTAGGTTCGCCAACCTTGCGAATAACGGAAGCTGCTGCTTTATTGAATCCTCACCTTTTTGGCAGATGTCGCAGTGGCGCTACTCTAAAAGTACTATAAGGGTAAGTTAATGGAACACAATTGCTCCAACACTCAAGTTTTTGGATTTGTCCAGATTGTTAAGGTATTAACCTTATTAATAAGTCTTTTGGTGTTATCCGGTTGTGGGGTTAAGAGTGGCAATGAATTCCTAGATATGCCTGAGAATATCATCGATCCCAATGATAATTCTGGCTTGGGTGATCAGCCTTTGGGTGAAATTCCTGACCGAACTTTGGATGATGTTACTGTTCGTGGACGGCCGTACATTGATCAATCTTTGGGTTATAACGTTATTCGTACGGACCTAAATACTGCTTTACGTGGGGTAAGTCTCTCTCTTGATGGTGGTGATCCTTATGGCAGCCTTCCATCCAACATTCCCACAGCGGCTCAGATGGAACTACTCGTGCATGAGTATGGGTTTAATACTCTTCACGTATATCTTGAAGGCGATGCGGAGCAAAATCCTGACCCAGTTGGTGTTAACGAAGCTTTAGCCGATCAGCTGGTAACACTTACTCGAGAAGCGAAGATGTACTTGATGATCACCATTGGAAATAACGGTGAGAATGGTGCTATTCATAGTATGGATAAAACACTCGCGTTCTGGGAACTATATGGAGCCAAGTACAAAGACGAAACGCATGTTATTTACGAAGCTCATAATGAGCCAGTGACGGGCATCAATGGTAATTGGACCTCTGAAGATTGGGAGAGGCAGGCTCAGATGTATGAGACCATTCGCGGCGTTGCTCCAGATACAATGATTTTACTTGGTTCGTTCATGTCATTTTTTGGTGGATCTCAGGCCATAAGCGGAGCTGATGGCCTCGCTGAGCAGTTCCCTGGTATCTGGAATAATGCTGGCTTTGCATTTCATGCTTATTGGGATATCGCTCAGGTCGAAAGTACTATCGAAGCTTTTGAGACGAGTACTAGGTATCCTGCTCTCATGTGTACTGAGTTCTATCCTGGTGATACTAAGAAAGGTTTTAATGAAATTTTTGAGAGTCATCATATCGGTTGGACACAGTTCGAGTGGCTAGCGGCGAATGACTTGGAGTTGGAGCGGCTAAGGACCTACTTAGATAGTTACGGTACCGCTTGGCGACCAGAAAATCCCACCACTACGTGGCCCGCAAGTGGCTCGCCTTCTATTAATTTTGATGGGACTATTGGTATTTATAGCCGCGCTGACGAGGCATTCCTTCGTATTGATGAATACTTTCAAGTTATTGCTGATGACAGAGATTACGACGGCATAGGCAACGATGAGTTTATTGTGATTGATGCTGGAGATGACGGCTCTGTAGCTCTGCGGGCCTCAAATGGAAAGTATTTAACCGTCAGTGATTTTGGAGCGGTTTTGGTAGCAACTGCGAACAAAATTGGCGTTAATCAGAAGTTCAAGTGGCTCGAATTACCAACAGGAGACGTTGCACTTAGGCCCTGGGGCGGATCTGCACACCTCATAGGAACTCTTCCAGCCACTGAAGGAGAGAGTTATGGACTAACAGGTGTTATAGGTGCTGGAGTAGAGCGTAATAGTGAGAACACCTATCGAATTGTGACCAACTACACCAACTCAGTTGAGCCTTTAGAGGATCTACCAGAAATTCCGCCGGGACCATTTTTTGGAAGCCCGATGCCAGTTCCAACCAATGGTGATGGAGATCATCCATTTGATAGTTTGGCACCTAATGGGCGAATTTGGGCGGCGGATTATGACTACGGTGGAGAGGGCGTTGCCTACTATGATACGGGTGCTATCAACTTGGGTGAGGCATACAGGCCAGATGAGGCAGTAGATGTTCAGTCTAGTTCTGAAGGGTATACATCGGTTGGATTTTTTGAGGAGGAGGAATGGCTGCAGTACACAATCGATGTTGCAACTGCGGGTAATTATATCGTCACTTTAAGAACGGCATCTGGCAGCGGTGTGGGCGGTTTTATTAGTATTGAATCTGATTGCGTAAAACTTACAGGTAATCTGCCAACACCAAACACCAATGGTTGGGACATTTGGGAAGATATGACAGTTAATGTCACCTTGAAGGCGGGCATCCAAAAGTTGCGCATTGTTAGTGGTGGCAACATGAATTTGATGAACTTCGACATTAAGCCAGGTGGTACGGGCGGTGCTAATTATGGTGTGGGTTGTGAGTGGGTCCCGCCGGAGCCTGATGATATAAAAGTAGAGGCAGAAGACTGGACCACTGTTATCTCAGCACCTGATGGAACTGTAAGCATTGGAGCATCTACAGATAGCGATTTAAGCGATCATGTAGGAAACTTTGATGAAGGCGATTTCATCGAGTATGACGTTAATGTTCCTGCAACCGGTTGCTACGCAGCGGACTACAGAATTGCCAGTCAGCCAGGCAGTGCAGGATTTGAGTTAAGTTTTGGAGGTTCTCTTGTAGATACGTTCGTTATTCCCCCGACGGGAGGTTGGTCTAGTTGGGTGACCTTTAAGCGACCTGTCGAGCTCACCGAAGGTAGTCAAGTCATGAGACTAGAGGCTCTTGGTGACTCATTTAACATTAACTGGCTAGCTTTTAATCAGACTGATCCAGAATTTTGTATTGATGACGGTGCCATAACAGTTGAAGCCGAAAGCTTTAGTTCTACTATTCAGTTGCCTGAGGGTGAAGTGGGAACTGAAGGTACTTCTGATGAGGGAGGCGGATTAAATGTAGGATGGATTGATGCTGGTGATTGGATGGATTATACGGTTACTATTCCTGAAGATGATAACTACAAGGTCAATTATCGTACGGCGAGCCAGGGTGGTAGTAATCCGGGCATTTTGCTTTATGTTGATGGTTCATTGGAGGATTCAACAGCTGTGCCAGATACTGGAGGTTGGCAGAGTTGGCAGACGGTTGATGGTGGTGTGCTGAAAATGATTGCCGGAGACTACACCTTCCGCATAGCAACAACCTCGGGAGGCTTTAATCTTAACTGGTTTAAATTGACACCTACTTCAGAAGTTCCGACTGGAGATATTGGTACCGGCAGCGATAATATTCTCAATATTGGTGAAGTAATAAACTTTGACGATACATTGATTGACTACAAGATAGTCGATTTTGGAAATAATGTAAGTGCTTTGAGCGCAGACCCAGCGGATAGCTCTAATACCGTCGTAGCCTCAACCAAAGGAAATGAGAGTTGGGCCGGGACAACAATCGCTCGAGGCGATGTTATATACCCTCTCAGTGAGACATTGACCCGTCTATCTATTCGAATTTATTCACCGACTGCTGGAACCCCTATAAGAGTAAAATTAGAGGAATCAACTAACGAAAATCATAGTGTTGAGACTGAGACGTTAACCACTTTAGCCAACGAGTGGGAGGTCTTGATTTTTGACTTTAGCGATCATGTACCTGGCACGCCTGCATTAAATACAAGTTATTTATATGATACTTTGTCAGTATTCTTTGATTTTGGGTCTTCTGGTAATGGTGAGATCTATTATTGGGATGATGTTACTTTTCTTGAAGAGTATGTCCCTCCGATCACGTTGACTCAAGCTATGCTTGTTGGAGATTGGAAGTTAGCCCCGGTATACGGGGCAATGGGCGTTGGTCCAGTTTCTGGAAGCACCTCTTTCTGGGTTAGTGATACAAACACTGTGACAGAGAGGGCCTGCCTCTTTGATGACCTGTTTTCTTTTACTGAAGATGGTACCTACAATAATGTGATGGGTGATGAGACATGGATTGAGCCCTGGCAGGGTGTAGATCCTGAAGCTTGCGGCACGCCGGTAGCGCCCCATGATGGCCTCTCAACTTTCAGTTACATTTATGATGAAGGTACAAGCACCATTACATTGAATGGTGTTGGTGCCCATATTGGCCTGCCCAAGGTAGTCAGTGGTGCAGGTGAACTATCAGATCCGGCCGAAGCGCCTGAGTCAACTATATATAAAGTGGTGGCAAATACTCAGGATACGATGACGGTCGAGGTTGCATACAGTGGAGGCTACTGGACCTTTAAACTAGTGAAAGCCGATGTCAATCCGTCTCCTGACTCGGGAGTGCGTTCAATTTTCTCGAGTATTGCTGATGGAATGATCGAAGCAAGAGGAATGGTAGTTAATTATACGCCAGGCGCCGCAAACGGCGTGGCTAATTCTGCAACTGGTAGTTCCCTTTCGATACATGGCGACAATCTGTCAGGTAATGATGTTTGGAAGCTAAATGTAGGCGAATGGTACGGAGGATCGGACGGTAACTTTGGCATGACTATCGGTATGATGGTGTTCCAGATCCCTAATTTTGGGAATGTTGCAAATCCCTTCTTGACTGCAGAGTTGGAAGCAACTTTGGCTCAGAAAGGTGATAGCTTAGATTTCCCAGCGGATCTTTGGGCAGTTAGAGCTTCTGCCTCGGACGATCTTAAATTGAGTGATTGGTTTATTGGTCCAGAGACTGGCGCTCCTGGTGGTGGAACTGCTGGAACTTTAATTCAGCAGAATTATCTCACACCCTCGAGCGAGATCGGTAAGGTCCTGACTTCAACCTCTGGTAATAGCGCCTTACTCGAATACCTAAATGCTCGATACGACAATGGCAATGGAATCGGAGACCATGTCTTCTTCCGGGTGAACAAGGGAGATGAGGATGCGTTTGCTTATGGTTGGAATGCGTACGTTCTATATTCCTCTCAAGCTGAGGAAGGAGAGGAGGCAGCTCCCAAAATAAAATATACCTCTTCTGAAGAACCGATGCCTCTTCCTGAGCCTGAGCCTGAGCCTGAGCCTCCAGTTTCGGGAGATAATCTTGTTTTAAATGGAGAGTTTAATGATTCATCAGGATGGACCGTTGTTAATCATTACGAAGCTGGCAATATAATGGGTTCCGTCACAATTTCTGATGGCGTTGCGACCTTTGTAGAGACAGATTCAGCAGAGGAAGGTGCATGGAAACATATGGGTCTCTACACTGAGATGATTTTAAATGCAGGTACCTATCAATTTGATATGACGATGGCCTATACAGAAATAGGCGATGCATGGGGTGAGGTGTATATTGGAAAATCTGAACCAATATCAGGCACCGAATATAATGGTGATCAACAAGTATTAAATGCGTTTAATACTTGGGAATGTGCCAATATGAAAACCTATTCTGGATCGGCTATAGAGTCAGGATGCGCTACTAATGCGAACCCGGGACAGTTTATCCTTACAACCTCGGGTACCTACTTTTTGTTATTTAGAGCAGGCGGGGCTTCCTATGGTGAAAATGGAATTATGATTGATAATTTATCGATAGTAATGACAAACTAGTCAGTCATTAAATTGCCTATCTCTAAGACCGAATTAGGGATTGGTGCAGGTACCAGTCTGGTGGAACATTTATTAACTTAGAGTACTTAAAATAGGTGTAAACGGAATTTCTAAGTGAACAGGATTATTTGATTTTCTTGTATAGAGGTTTAGGCATTGAATCTCGTTCGCTGTCGTACTTTTTAAAGTGCAAAATTTTAATTGTGAAGGGGCGATTAGCTAATATTAGCCAACCGTTTAAAACCAAATTAAAAAATACGAGCTGCTATGACATTTTCTAAATATTTAAATAAAAACATTAAGTTTATCCTGTTAGCTCTGGTAGCACTGAGCACGTTGAGCTTGGGTGAGTCTATTGCTGTTGAGACAGATGATTTAGCCTCTGACATGATAGCTAGGTCAGCTCAGATTTCTGGTGATTGGGATATTGATGGTAATGGTCAGGCTGATGCCTTAACCGATGGTTTGTTGTTTTTGCGCTATGCCTTTGGGTTAAATGGAGAGCCGCTAATCAGTGGTGTTGTTGCTGATGATGCCCAATATACTACTGTGGAAAAGTTAGAGTTGGAGTTAGCTGAGGTTTTTGCCAGTTCCGGTGATGTTGATGGTAATGGCTCTGTGGATGCGCTGACAGATGGATTGTTGCTGCTGAGATATTTGTTTGGTTTGGGTGGAAACGCCTTAACAGAAGATGTTGTTGGTGAAGGCGCGATTAGAACAGATAGTGCTGGTTTAGAAGCTTACATGAGTGCGGTGATGCCGCAGGCTCCCTATATTACCCTCAATGGCAGTGCGACGGTCGATCATGAGCAGGCAACCAGTTATGTTGATGCTGGGGCCACCGCCACTGATGTTGTTGATGGGTCTGTCACGGTAATAATGACAGGGTCGGTCGATTCAAATGTAGCGGGTGCTTATACCTTAAGTTATTCAGCGACGGACAGTGAGGGTAATGTCTCTAGAGTTTTAACACGGACAGTGACGGTGGCTGACACTATAGCGCCGGTGATTACCTTAGCCGGTGATGCTACTGTAGAGATCGAGTTGGGTTCAACCTATACCGATGCAGGAGCGAGTGCGACTGATACCGTTGATGGATCGGTTGACGTTGTTATCACAGGCTCTGTCGATACCGCTGCTGCTGGTACTTATACCCTCACCTATACCGATGCAGGAGCGAGTGCGACTGATACCGTTGATGGATCGGTTGACGTTGTTATCACAGGCTCTGTCGATACCGCTGCTGCTGGTACTTATACCCTAACCTATATCGCTACAGATACTGCTGGAAATTCATCCACTGTGATGCGAGAAGTGACAGTACTGTCTCCCAAAGCAGCCCTATCAATTGCCACACTTACAGGTAATTGGAGTCTGACCCGCGAGGCAGGTGCTCTTGCCCTTGGACCGACTGCTAGTGAAATTGGCAATTGGTACTCAAGTAGTGAGTTGGATGTTTGGCTTCGTGCCTGCTTGTTTGATGATGTATACACCTTTGGTGCTGATGGAGCTTTCTCTCAGATCCTGGGCTCTGATACTTGGCTGGAGCCATTCCAAGGCGTTGATTCAGAGGGATGTGGAACACCTGTTGCGCCTCACGACGGTAATTTTGAAGACGGGTCCTATGAAGTAGACGATTCCAGTATTACCATTTATGGTGTTGGAGCCCACGTTGGGTTAGCCAAGGTTATAAATTCTGGGGAGTTGGATTCTTCGAGCGTTGCGCCAGGAAGTATTACGTACGAAGTCTCGAATCTTGCCGATGATGGAAACAGTATCACCCTCCAGGTGATCCAGGCTGATCGCGTATGGCAATTTAAGCTAAGCAAAGGAGATGCGGTACCCAGTGAGTACGGCACCGGTATGGACAAGGTCCTTAATGTTGGTGAGGTGGTGGATTTTAATTCAGTTGGGCCTGATTATGGTTTGATCGATTTTGGTGGGACCTCAAGCAGTGTCGTGGCTGATCCTACTGATTCTTCAAACACCGTGATCTCAGTAGTAAAAGGAAACGACACTGAATCCTCAGAGACCTGGGCAGGAACTACCCTCCTAACGGGTAAAGTTTTTTATCCTATCACTGCAACCAACACAGGCATTACGGTCCGAGTGTGGTCACCAGAAGTAGGCACTCAAGTTAAGTTAAAGCTAGAGGAGTCAGGTGAAAATCCGGCGTCTGTTGAGACGGATGCGGTGACAACTGTGGCGAAGGCATGGGAGACTCTTACCTTTGACTTCAATAATCACTCTGCTGAGACAAGCCCGCTAGACCCCAGTAAGATTTTCGATACGTTGGTTATCTACTTTAACTTCGATGTTTCGGGCTCTGGTGAGACATACTATTTTGATGATGTTCGATTTATTGGCTCTGTACCTGTAACTGTCACATCAGCAGATTTAGTCGGAAATTGGAAGTTAGCTCCCATTGAAGGAGCTATGAAGTCGGTGCCGAAAAATGGTAACACGTTCACCAGTAGTCTTGGCGATGTAACAAAATTTAGCTGTCTATTTGATGATCTGTATGTGTTCAATGCAAACGGTTTGTTTGTTCAAGAGCTAGGTTCTCAAACTTGGGTTGCACAGTGGCAGGGTGCTGCTGCTGATGGCTGCGCGTTGCCGGTAGCACCTCATAATAGTGTCAATGATGCGACTTATAGTCTGGTTGGAACTGATCTTACTATCTCTGGAGTAGGTACTCATATTGGTCTAGCTAAGGTGACAAATCAGGGAGAACTTGATGTCGAGAATTCACCATCTATTCCACCAGCCATAAACTATTCAATTACCTCGTTCACGGGTAACGGCCAGAATATGATTGTTAAGGTCGATCACGGCGCTGGTATTTGGCAGTACAAGCTGATCAAAACTGATGATACTGCGAGAAGTGAGACGATTAACGTGACAGCAACTAGCAATGGTGGCTACGCTTACATTATTAACGGCGTCTCGAAGCCGGACTTGACTCTGGAGGTAGGGACCACCTACACGTTTAAATATCCAGGTAACCACCCTCTTAAATTTTCTACTGTCAGTGATGGGATCCACAATGGAGGTGCCGAGTATACCCAAGGGGTTGATACATCTGGTACAAATCAAATCACTATAAGGGTTACCTCATCAACAGCGAAGTCGCTGTTTTACTACTGCCAACTCCACGCACAACAGGGTGGGACAGTTACCGTCATAGAAGCGGCAACAACCAGCGCGGTTAGGATTGAAGCTGAGAGCTTTATCTCCAAAATTGAGAATGATGACAATAAACCTGAAGCTGAAGGTACAAATGATGAGGGTGGTGGTCAGAACCTTGGGTGGTTTGATGCGGGAGATTGGGTTGAGTATGACTTGCCAATCACTGTAGGGGGTAACTATAGAATTAACTACAGAGCCGCTAGTCAGGGAGGCAGTTCGCCAGGTATTAAAATTAAAATCAACTCTACTTGGGTAGATGCAGTCGAAATACCCAATACTGGTGGATGGCAGAATTGGCAAACTGTTGAGGGCCGCGTTGTTACCTTGGATGCAGGTAACTTAACACTAAGAGTTGAGGCGGTTTCTGGTGGAGCGAATATTAACTGGTTCTCTTTCAATTCCACGGAGACTGCCGCCGATGATCCTCCAGAAGAAATTATAGACGAAGATCCAATTTTACTTGGTGATTGGACGCTATCACCCGAGGCTGGAGCATTAGGGGTTGGGCCAAGTGCTGGTAATATTGGGTGGTGGTCTAATAATTCAGAGGATTTAGAAACAAGAAATTGTCTGTTCGATGATATTTTTAGATTTGGATCAGACGGATCGTTTGCCAATATCATGGGTGATCAGACTTGGATTGAAACGTGGCAACAAGGTGCAACCTCAGAGGGTTGTGCTACTCCAATAGCGCCGCATGATGGAAGCAATAATGCTAGCTTTGTATTTGACAGTGGAACTGGGACTATTACAGTTAATGGGAAAGGCGCGCACCTAGGAATTCCTAAGGTAGTTAATGCTGGAGAACTAAATGCGAATCCGGCACCTGCCGTACCAGATTCTATTATCTATGAAGTTGTTACAAGTACATCCACGAGTATGACTATTCAAATAGGTTATGGAGGTGGTTACTGGACATTTAAACTAGTTAAGGTGGCCGATACGGCACGCGCGGTAAGTAAGTCACTGTCACATGATGGCTTGAATCGATCCTACATTACTTACGTTCCTAACACTTATGATGGCACAGAGAAGTTCCCTGTCCTTATGAATTTCCATGGCTTTAGTGGTGATGCTGGATATCATTTAACAGAGACCAATATGCATTACGCCGCTCACAGTAATAAATATCTATTGGTATACCCACAGGGCGCGTTACTAGAGGGTGAGCCTCATTGGAATCCATGCCTTCCATCTGCTGATAATAAGAGTGATATCGATGACTTAGGTTTCGTGGAAGCTTTGTTGGATCAAGTTTCCTCGGACTATCTTGTGGATCGAAATAAAGTTTATGCAGTTGGTTACTCAAATGGTGGCATGATGAGTTACGGCTTGGCCATGCATAAGAGCGATCTCATCACTGCATTTGGTTCAGTATCCGGTACGATGTTGGATTGCGGGGAGCAACCAAATCATCCAATGCCGTTGATTGTTATGCATGGCACAAATGACTTCACCATACCGTACGATGGCAGTTCGGATACTGTTTCAATTGAAACAACCATCGAATATTGGAATAGCTTCAACAATACTAATACAACTCCCGTGGTAACCAGTGCCTCAGATGTTGGTGAGAAAGGTTCTTCGGTAGAGATAGAGCGATATCAATATTCAGACGGTGATAATGGATCTGCGGTCGAGCTTTATAAAATTGTTGGTGGAGGACATGACTGGTTTGATCTTAGGTTCGATGGACAGCGATCTGGCCAGATTTTACTCAATTTCTTCTCTCAATACGATCTCAATACTCTTCTCTAAACCAATAGTTTGTCTCGAGCCTCCTATGGTTCATTTACTAATTTCAACTTTTCGTTAGAATAGCGCTGGACTTTGTTACATATATCTCCCAGAAAACTTAAGCATTATTAAATGGATCCTTATAGTGAGTAGTATTTTACGGTTATTAAAGAGTAATGATGCTGTACATTTTCTGTTCCTGACTCTTGTTGCTGTGGCCTTTTCGTTGACCCTTCTTTCCAAAGAGTCCATTGCTTTCGAAAAATCTAGCGACGCGAGATCAATAGATTGGGACATTGACAACGATGGTCGTGCTGATGCTCTGACTGATGGGTTGCTGTTTCTTCGTTTTACCTTTGGCCTAAGTGGCGACTCCCTGATCAATGGCCTTATCTCTAGTGGCAGTGAGTTTACCTCTGCATCTGATATTGAAAGAGAGCTCAAATCAATCTACCACGCATCAGGTGATATTGATGGCGATGGTAATATTGATGCCCTAACTGATGGCCTTTTGCTCTTACGTTATCTCTTTGGCTTAAGTGGAGAATCTCTCACCTCAGGTGTTGTTGCCAGTGGTGCAGTGCGCACTGATGGATCATCCATCGGATCTTATATCGGGACACTGATGCCAGAGGCTCCATACATTACTCTTAATGGCAGTGCTGAGCTCAATCATGAGCAGGCAACCAGTTATGTGGATGCAGGGGCAACGGCGGCTGATTTTAAAGATGGATCAGTCACGGTCACTGTTACTGGATCTGTGGATGCTGATGAGGCAGGAGTTTATACCCTGACCTACTCAGCCATAGATAGTGATGGGAATATAGCAAAGCCGATGACTCGGACAATCACTGTTGCAGATACGGTTGGTCCGGTTATCACCCTTATTGGTGAGACATCTATGGAGATCAATCAGGACAGTGACTTCTCTGATCCTGGTGCAACAGCAACAGATGCGGTGGATGGTTCTGTTCGTGTTGTCACAACAGGTTCTATTGATCCAAGTGCCGCAGGGACATACACCCTAACCTATACCGCCGTAGATAGTGCTGCTAATTCGGCATCTAAAGCTAGATCTGTTGTGGTGAAATCTCTTAGTTTCTGGCCATTGGTAAAAAATCCAATTGATTTAGATGTGGAATCTATCGTCTCTGAAATTCTTAGTCGTATGTCTTTAGATGAAAAGATTGGTCAGATGGTACAGGCAGAGATTGGCTCTGTGACGGCGGATGATGTGCGTCAATATAATCTTGGTTCGGTACTTAATGGAGGAGGAAGTTGGCCTAACGGAAAGCAATCATCTGTCAACGATTGGGTCTCACTAGCGGACAGTTTTTTTGTTGCAAGCACCGATAAAAGTGACGGTGGAGTTGGAATTCCAGTTATTTGGGGAACAGATGCGGTGCATGGCCACAATAATGTTATAGGAGCCACTATTTTCCCACATAATATTGGACTGGGAGCTACAAATAATCCGGACCTGATTCGAGAGATTGGGGAGATTACGGCGCTAGAGGTTGCCATCACTGGTATCGATTGGGTGTTCTCTCCAGTCGCAGCTGTTGTTAGGAATGATCGCTGGGGAAGAAGTTATGAGGGCTACTCGGAGGATCCAGAAATTGTGGAGGCCTATATGGACGAAATGGTTAAGGGACTCCAAGGGGCAGCAGGCAGTGATCATTTGTTTGGGCCCGATAGAGTGGTAGCTACCGCCAAACATTTCATTGGTGATGGTGGGACCACTAACGGAACGGATCAAGGAAATACTGAAGTCTCTGAGACAGAGCTCAGAGATATTCATGGCAAAGGTTATATTTCCGCCCTCGGCGCTGGTGTTCAAACGATTATGGCAACTTATAACAGCTGGAACGGTACTAAAGTCCATGGAAGTGGTGAGTTACTAACAGATATTCTCAAGCAGCAGATGGGTTTCGATGGCTTTGTGATTGGTGACTGGAATGGTCATGCCCAGGTGCCTGGCTGCAGTAATGGCCAGTGCGCTGCGGCGGTTAATGCCGGAGTGGATATGATAATGGTGCCGAATGACTGGCGAGATTTTGTTCAAAATACTCGAGCTCAAGTCAATGACGGCAGTATCTCCATGACTCGGATAGATGATGCAGTAACACGGATACTTAGAGTTAAAGCAAGAACTGGATTGCTAGATCAGGTTAAGCCATCCGAAAGAAGTTACGCGAGTATTACGTCCTTGATTGGCGCATCAGAACATCGAGCAGTGGCTAGGAGAGCAGTACGTGAGTCATTGGTATTGTTAAAAAATAAGAATAGTCTTCTTCCGCTGAGTCGCAACTTAAGCGTACTAGTAACGGGTAGTGGTGCAGATAACATTGGACAGCAGAGTGGCGGCTGGACCGTGACCTGGCAAGGAACCGGTAACACTAATTCAGATTTCCCTGGTGGAACTTCTATTTATGATGGAATCCAAGAGGCAGTTACATCGGGAGGAGGCTCTGTCCAACTTAGTGTCGGTGGCAGTTTTAATGGGCCAGTTCCTGATGTGGCTATTGTTGTTTTTGGTGAGACTCCCTATGCAGAGGGAAATGGAGATATCAGTTCTTTAGAATATCAGCCTGGCAATAAATCTGATCTTGCCTTACTAAAATCTCTACAAGAGCAAGGCATCCCTGTCGTATCTATATTTATTTCAGGTCGACCATTGTGGGTAAATCCTGAATTAAATGCTTCAGATGCGTTTGTAGCTTCCTGGCTTCCTGGCTCTGAGGGCATCGGCGTGGCTGATGTTATTTTCAAAAGCAATAATGGAATGGTGAATAATGACTTCAAAGGAAAATTATCGTTTTCATGGCCAAAATCAAAGTCGCAATTTGAATTAAATAGAAATGATATTAACTATGATCCGCTGTTTTCGTATGGTTTTGGGCTGACCTACAATGATACTGATACCCTTGGAGACAATCTCGATGAGAGTGGAAGCACGGGTGGAGAGTCTCCTATCATACATCCAGTCCCAGGGTTGATTCAGGCTGAGGACTACAGCGCGATGGACGGTATTCAAACGGAGACTAGCTCTGATGTTGGCGGTGGTTCGAATATTGGTTATGTTGATTCAGGAGATTGGGTTGAGTACAAAATTAATGTAGCCAGCCCGGGAAGTTACTTTGTTGAGTATCGTGTCGCAAGTTTAGGAGGAAGCAGTGGTTTTGAGGTGCTGGTAGATGGTATTAAAATTGACAACCAAAATATACCGGACACTGGAGGCTGGCAAGCTTGGACGACTAGTTCCGCTGTCTTTGATTTAGCCGCCGGCAACCAAGTTTTAAAAATAAACGCGATTGGTGGGTCTTGGAATCTGAACTGGATAAACATAGTTTTGGAATAATTAAGGTGATTACATTGTGAAAATTTTGCAATTAAGAAATATTTTATTGGGTTGTGTGTTGGGAGGTTTTCTTTCATTACTCGCTACACCTCTTTCTTACGCATCCGATGAGGCAGTGTATAAAGAAGCCAAGAGCCTTATTAAAAAAGGATTAGCGAGCGATGTGGGTTTTGAAATTGTGGAGAGTTTGACTACAGAGATTGGACCAAGACTGGCGGGAAGTGAAGCTGAGGCGCGCGCTCGATCTTGGGGTGAGGGCAAATTTAGAGAACTTGGATTTTCAAATATTAGGACAGAGCCGTTTTTGGTAAAGCATTGGGAAAGAAAGTTTGAGCAAGCACAAATAATCTCGCCCTATCCTCAAAATCTTGTCATTACAGCCCTTGGTGGAAGTATTTCTACTCCACCAGATGGTGTGACAGGTGAAGTAGTTAGTTTTCCTACTCTACAGGATCTAAAGGACGCTCCTGAAAAAGGACTAGAAGGGAAAATTGTCTTTGTTGATGAGTACATGACCCGCACTCAGGGTGGATCTGGTTATGGGATAGCTGTGAGGAAAAGATCTGGTGCAGCTAATGAGGCTGGGAAAAGAGGCGCAATTGCGGCCTTAATCAGATCGGTAGGAACTGATCACCATCGTTTTGCTCATACTGGTCAGATGACATACGAGGATGATGTGACAAAGGTACCTGTTGCAGCACTATCGGCCCCAGATGCTGATCAACTGCAGAGGGCTTTATTAAAAGGGACCGTAGAGGTTAAAGTTGTTCTAGATGTTATTTCTCAGGGTGAAGCTATATCAGGTAATGTCATCGCTGAAATTCCCGGTGAAACTGATGAGATAGTTTTGATAGGAGGTCACTTAGATAGCTGGGATTTGGGGACGGGAGCGATAGACGATGGCGCAGGAATAGGAATCACTGTAGGGGCAGCAAAGCTGATTTTAGATTTAAATAAGACACCCAGACGCACGATTCGAATCGTTATGTTTGGGTCAGAGGAAGTTGGCCTTATTGGCGCAAAAGCTTACGCAAAAAAGTACAGGGATAGACTTGATAAGCACATTGTCGGTGCCGAGTCTGATTTTGGGGCAGGGAGAATATGGAAGTTTGATACGAATTTTGCCCAAGAAAAGCTATTCCTGGCAGAATCTATGCATAAAGTGCTTGAGCCTCTGGGAATTGGCCGAGGGGATAATAATGCCTCAGGTGGTCCAGATATTGGTCCGTTGAGAGAATTGGGTGTTCCAGCTGTTACATTGAAACAGAATGGATGGGATTATTTTGATTATCACCATACAGCCGATGATACTCTAGACAAAATAGACAAGTCAGACATCGCGCAAAATGTTGCGGCTTACGCTGCTTTTGTGTGGATGGCTGCAAATCTAAACGGGCATTTTCGCAAGGACTGAGATACAACCACTCTTCTGTGGAGAACTAAATCGGGATTAGATTTCCCTAACCCCGACCTGAGCGAGAGGCAGCCTAGATATCGTAATCTATTACTTCGTAACCTAAAGCTTCCAGTTGCGGTCGCAGAGTCTTGGCATCCCCAACCACTACCATAAGCATCTCATTAATATTTAAGTGCTTTGTGGCTAATGCGTTAATTTCATCTTTAGTAATAGTCGCTACTATCTCACTGCGCTCATCGACAAACTCTGGTGTTAGCTTGTGTTCGAGTATTTGCGCCAAGAACCCTAATTTAGCTCGCGGAGTTTCATACTTGAGTGCATCTTTTTGATTGATAGCACTGCGCATAAAATCTAATTCCTCATCGCTGATCCCTTGGTCAGCATAGGCTTTTATTTCATTCACAAATTCAGTAATTGATTTATCTGTCGCATCAGCTCTAACTTCTGCGCTAGCAGTGTATGAGCCTGAGAGTTTGTCTCCACTGAAGTAAGAGCGTGCACCATAGGTATACCCTTTGTCCTCACGTAAATTAAGGTTAATTCGACTATTGAACGCACCACCCAGAGGGAAGTTCATTAATGATGCTTTGTAAAACTCACCAGTAATATCTTCTTTCAAAGAACGCTTACCAATGCGGATTGCTGATTGGGCTGCATCATCTTTATTGACCAAGTAAATGACACCAAGTTTAGTGTCTGGTTGGGGGATAGAGAGGCCCAGTTTCTCTCCAGAACCCTCCCATGCTTTAAAGAGCGATAGGGATTGACTGGTTTTAGCTTGGCCTAGGTCTGAAACGACGATCAGTTGGCCATTGGCCGGATTAAGATGCCGGGAATAGAAGTCCTTAATATCGCCTATTGAGATATTAGACAGTGTTTCTTCGTTACCAGAGCCGGATATTCCAGCAATGTTATCTTGATTAAGCAGCTGTCTATAAGCTGTAGAGGCGAGGTAACCGGCATCTTTTTTGTTATTGATGGCACCCTGTATAGAATTATTCTTCAATCGCTCAAATTCACTTTCAACAAACGCAGGCTGCCTCAGTTTCTCATAGGCTAGCAATAAGGTTGCATCGAGATTCTTTGTAAGACTACTGATATTCATATTCATGTAATGATTGCCAGCGTATATGGAGATACTGCTACCCAGCTTTTCCAGCGAATTGCTCATTTCCTCAGCACTGCGCTCAGTGGTTGACTCATTTAACATGGCAGCCAGTAATTGTGCTGTCCCAGCTTTATCTTTTGAAGAGTAATAATGGCCCGCAGGGATTTTAAGAAGCATTGAAGTCGTCGGAGTTTCAGAGCTTTGAGCGCCTAAAATAGAAATGCCATTGTCAAGACTACTTTCCCACATAGATGGCACATCAACGGCCTTATTGGCCCCAGCAGTAGGGATTTTACTTCGATCAAAGGTATCTTTTTTCTTATTAGGGGCAATAGCACTAGACGCCACAGCATTATTTTCGCCGGTGCTTCTGGCTGGGGGCACAAAATTATCACTGGCTGCGATTGCTGAAAACTGTCCCTTGGGGACGACACTCATAATGACAGCATGTTGGTCTTTGATATATTTTTTATAGACCCGCATTACGTCTTCTTTAGTTACTGCATTGTACCGCGCTATATCTTCCCCAATATAATTTGGGTTATTAGAAAATGTTTGGTTCGCAGCTAGTTGGCTCACCTTTCCTGAGACACTTTGTAACCCAAATATAGAACCTGATTCTATTCCTGCTTTCACCTTAATCAGGTCATCCTCTTCTACACCTCGCTCTTCAAATTCTATCAAACTATCGCGAATAACTTGCTCGATGTCGGCAAGAGACTTTTGGGAAGCTGGATGGGGTAGGGCATAAAAATTAAATGTACAGGCTAATTCAGCACAGGGATGACTTACTGAAGCTTGGACTGCTATCTGGGTTTTAACAAGGTTTTTATAGAGAAGAGATGTCTTACCACCCCCCAAAATACTAGATAGAACATCTAGTGGAGCTTCATCTTCATGTCGAAGTGAAACTGTCGGATATGACATATAAATGAGTGACAGGTGGACGTTGTCCTCCATAGAGATATACCGATCAGCATCAACTTCAAAGCTAGGCTTTTCAGGCATTCCTACGTGCGGACCGGCAGAGATGGGTCCAAAGTATTTTTGAACGAGAGCCAAGGTTGCGGTTTTGTCTATATCACCGCCGATGGTTAGGGTGGCATTATTAGGTCCATACCAGCGCTGAAAGAACGCTTTGAGGTCGTTGAGATCTGCTCGATCAAGGTCATCCATATACCCGATGACAGGCCAAGAATAGGGGTGCCCTTGGGGATACAGAGCCTCCGAGACGCGCTCGTTAAGTTGGCCATAGGGTCTGTTATCTACTCGCTGCCCACGCTCGTTTTTTACTGTTTCTCGTTGAACTTCAAATTTTTCTTGGGTTACCGCATCTAAAAAGAAACCCATTCGATCAGCTTCCAACCACAACACTTTTTCTAGCTGGTTGGCGGGAACGGTCTGATAGTAATTAGTACGATCCGTATTGGTTGAACCGTTCATTGTGCCGCCAGCTTCAGTAACCAATTTGAAGTGCTGCTCATCAGCCACATTATCGGAGCCTTGAAACATCATATGCTCAAAGAAGTGAGCAAAACCTGATTTACCAAGGTCTTCTCTGCCTGAACCAACATGGTAGGTGATGTCTACATGCACTAGCGGATCGGAAGTGTCTTGATGCAAAATGACAGTTAGGCCATTGTTTAGTTCGTATTTACTGTAAGGAATAACCACGTCAGCATTTTGATCATTAATTTGCTCAATGAAGTTAATCCCTTGAATATTAATGTCTGCTTCAGACATCAGGGTTTGCTGATCATTGTTTTGACATGCTGATGCGCAGAAAGCTATCAGAACCCAAGTCCAGTTTTTCAATGTCGTACTCCTAAAATAAAATTTAAGACTTAAATGATTGATTATTTTGCTCTCAGACGCATACACTTGGCAAAATGTCGATAACGTTATTCTGACTAAACTTTGAGAGAATACAAGCAAGATTAAACCTATTTTGCTTGTTTTGTGATCGGTCTGTCTCTTTGATGAGTAATCGTTTGATTTCCCGACTGATTGAGTTGAAGTGGAGCAATATGAAAATATATCACCATCAAGTATTACTAAGCATTTTGGCATTGAGTTTATTATTGGGATCTTGCTCAGAATCTCAGGTATCAAACGATAATGAACAGGCAGCATTTGACTATCCCAAAACGGTAAGAGGCAATGTTGTTGACGTGTATTTTGATACTCAAGTGCCGGATCCTTATCGCTGGTTAGAGGATGATATGAGCCATGAAACAGGTGAGTGGGTCCTGGCACAAAACAAAGTTACGCAAAATTATTTAAGTGTTATTCCCTACAGAGAGAAAATTAGGGATCGTATTGAAAAGTTGTGGAATTATGAGAAAGTGGGCGCGCCATTTGAGGAAGGAGGGTTCACCTACTTTTACAAAAACGAAGGGCTCCAGAATCAGTATGTAGTTCATCGTATAGTTAGGGACGGCCAAACAGAGGTATTTCTGGACCCCAATAGCTTTAGTGATGATGGTACGACATCCCTTTCTTCTCTTAGTTTTTCCCAAGACGGTTCTTTGGCTGCTTACTCTATTTCTGAAGCCGGTAGTGATTGGCGCAAAATCCTAGTTATTGATGCTGTAACAAAAGAGGCCATTGAAGAACCAATCGTCGATGTTAAGTTCTCTGGAATTGCATGGAAAGGACAGGAGGGCTTCTACTATTCAAGTTATGATAAACCTCAAGGAAGCGAGTTATCAGCTAAAACTGACCAGCATAAACTTTACTTCCATCAGCTGGGTACATCGCAAAAAGAGGATAAAGTTATATTCGGTGCTACTGCCGAACAAAAGCGCCGCTACGTAGGAGGAAGTGTTACCGAAGACGGCCGTTATCTGATCATTTCAGGTGCTATCGCTACCACAGGTAACGATCTGTATTTGAAAGACCTTACTGAACCAAATTCTCCTCTTGTCACGATACTGGATGACACTGACGCTGAGGCATATGTGATTGATAACGCGGACACTAAGCTTTATATAGTGACCGATAAAGACGCACCCAATCAAAAAATTGTCACAGTGGATGCTAGTGATCCCCGTCCCAAGAATTGGAAAGACTTTATTCCTGAGGCTGAAAACGTACTACTACCCTCAACCGGAGGTGGGTACTTTTTTGCCGAATACATGATCGATGCACTGTCGACAGTTTATCAGTACGACTACAGTGGAAATCGGTTGAGAGAAATTACACTCCCTGGACTTGGCAGTTCGGGTAGCATTAGCGGAAAACGTAAAGCAGAGAAACTTTATTACTCTTTTAGTAACTACAATACCCCAAGCACTATTTATGAGCTTGATCTAGAGTCTAATAAGTCCAAGGTGTATCGCAAATCTGGCATTGAATTTAATAGTGATGATTACGTATCAAAACAAGTGTTTTATTCATCAAAAGATGGGACGCGAATCCCTATGATGATCACCCATAAAAAAGGCCTTGTCTTGGATGGCAAGAATCCCACCATGCTCTATGGTTATGGGGGTTTCAATATTAGTATTACGCCAAGTTTTAGTACTATTAATGCGTTCTGGTTGGAGCAGGGGGGTATTTATGCGGTTCCCAACCTGCGCGGCGGAGGCGAGTATGGTAAGCGCTGGCATGATGCGGGGACGCAGCTTAATAAGCAAAATGTCTTTGATGATTTCATCTCAGCAGCAGAGTACCTGATAGCTAGTGGATACACCTCTAGCGACTATCTTGCAGTCAATGGGCGCTCCAATGGGGGGCTACTGGTTGGCGCCGTTTTAACCCAGAGACCTGATTTGATGAGAGTTGCACTGCCCGGTGTAGGGGTCTTAGATATGTTGCGCTACCATACATTTACAGCTGGAGCAGGCTGGGCATATGATTATGGCACCGCTGAGCAAAGTCGAGAAATGTTCGAATATTTACAGGGTTACTCCCCTGTCCACAATGTTAGGCAACAAGCTTATCCTGCAACTATGGTTACTACAGGAGATCATGATGATCGAGTTGTTCCCGCTCACTCGTTTAAGTTTGCAGCTCATTTGCAAGGTAAGAATACAAGTCAAAGCCCGATGTTAATACGCATTGAGACTGATGCTGGGCATGGTGCTGGCACGCCCGTTTCAAAAATTATCGAACAATATGCAGATAAGTTTGGCTTTACTTTATTCAATATGGGCTTTAATGAACTACCCTATCAATATGGAGAAAAGTAAAGGCCCCATAAAATTAGCAGTTGGATCGTAGTCTGGCAGCTTCACTGTTATAGTGGCCCTTTTAAAAGGGTGATAATGGATTTACAAGGTCTGCCCAGAGGTTCTTTTCATAATCCAAGGCCGGAACTAAACCGTATCTTTTCGGCAATAAATAATTAATATACATTATGGAGTTATCATGAAACAGATGTTAAAAGTAGCTATCGCATTAGGTTTGTTTGCCGCGGGAAGTTTGTCCCAAGCCGCCTGTTCCTTCGATGTGGAGGTCGGTGATTATCTAAAGTTTAGTGCAGCTGATATGACAGTGGAAAAAAGCTGCGAGTCTATTACTGTCAATCTGAAACATACTGGACAGTTACCTGCAAAGATAATGGGCCACAATTGGGTATTGTCTAAAAACGCCGATGTGCAAGCTTTGGCCACAGAGGGTATGAGCGCCGGATTAGCGGCAGATTATGTTCCTCCTGGAGATGCCAGAGTCGTTGCTTTTACATCTGTCATTGGGGGTGGTGAGAGCACGAGCCTGACGTTTTCTACGGCTGGGTTAACCGCTGGTGAGGGCTATACTTTCTTTTGTTCTTTTCCCGGACATTCCTACAGTATGCGCGGCGCGTTTAACGTCAATTCCTAACGGATAATTGTCGAAAAGGCCGCCTCAGGGCGGCCTCTAACTTGATAGTCTAGTCAAGGAATTGGTAACTTACCTTTCTACAAACGCTCGTTCAATCACGTATTCACCCATATGCCCATTGCGAGCTTCAGAGAATCCTCGATCCTCCAGAATCTTGCACATATCTTTTAGCATGCTTGGGCTGCCACAGAGCATAAAGCGATCATCTTGCTTGTTTGGTAGGGGCATATTTATATCGATAAATAATTTTCCACAGGTCATCATCTCAGTGACACGCCCGTTGTTTTCAAAAGGTTCTCGGGTGACAAGAGGATAGTAAATCAGTTTCTGCTTAACGAATTCCCCAAAATATTCGTGTTTAGGCAGCTCGTTTTTTATGTAATCACTGTAGGCTAGCTCTGAGATATAGCGAACACCATGGGTTAAGATTATCTTATCAAATTGCTCATAAACCTCTGGATCTTTAATAATACTCATAAAAGGGGCTAGGCCGGTTCCAGTGCCTATTAAATAAAGATTTTTCCCAGGTAACATCTGATCAGTGATTAATGTCCCCGTCGGTTTTTTACCAATTAGGATTTTATCCCCAGGTTTAAGATGTTGTAATTTAGAGGTCAGTGGTCCATCTTCTACCTTGATGCTAAAAAATTCCAACTCATCTTCATAGTTTGCGCTCGCAATACTGTATGCGCGCATCAATGGCTTATTTTCATGTTCAAGCCCGATCATGACAAAGTGCCCATTTTTAAATCTAAAACTAGGGTCTCTTGTAGTTTTAAAGCTAAATAGGCTGTCATTCCAATGATGAACACTGGTGACGGTCTCAGTAATTAGTTTTGCCATGAAGACAACCTTTATAAAATTGAAGCGATAAGGGTAAAAATTTAGCGGCGAATTATAAGGAAATTTGCCAACTAGGTATACTCTAAATAAGAGTCCTATTGCACACGCCTACTGATATGAGGCCAATTAACGATCTTTGCAAGAATTTTCTGCAGAGCTTATATTGTCCAGGGGTCTGGCGCGTCTGAGTTGATTTCGAATCGGACCAGAGCTTCGTTCAGCACAGAAGAATCTAATAATTGTAGTCTCACTAAAGATTCAATGGCTGCCAGAGCTATATTATATTTATCAACTTCAAAAAAGCCTCGTAAAACGGCTCGTTGATCACTCCGACCAAAACCATCTGTTCCTAGGGCGATAAAACGACCTTCTACGTAAGGAGCAATAAGTTGAGGCAGTGCTGCGACATAGTCTGTTGCTGCAATGATTGGCGCATCGCCGGATAGGCATTCTTGCACGTGACTTTTTTTAGGGGTCTCAGACGGATTTAATCGATTTTCTCTTTCAACAGATCTCGCCTGTTTTGCTAACTCGGTAAAACTAGTGACGCTAAAGATATCGCTACTAATATTGAACTGCTCGAATAATAAATCTGCCGCAGCGATAACTTCATTAAGGATAGTTCCAGAGCCGATCAGTCGCACTGTTGATTGACCAAAGCCTTTACCTCGGTTTTGTAATTTGTACATACCACGGATCACGTCTTCTTCTACATTAGAAGGCATGTCAGGCTGGACAGCGTTTTCATTCATCACTGTGATGTAATAAAACTCATCTACATTTAATTCCATCATTTGTTGCATCCCATGATGCATGATAATGGCAAGTTCGTAAGCATATGCGGGGTCATAGGCACGACAGTTGGGTACGGTCGAGGCAATTAAGTGGCTGCTACCATCCTGATGTTGTAATCCTTCGCCTGAGAGGGTTGTGCGCCCCGCGGTGGCTCCCAACAAAAAACCTCTGGCACGCTGATCAGCGGCAGCCCAAATTAAATCTCCGACACGCTGGAAGCCGAACATTGAATAGTAGATATAAAAAGGTAGGGTTGGAGTATCGTGGATAGCATAGGATGTTGCAGCGGCGGTCCAAGATGAAAGAGCACCGGCTTCATTGATCCCCTCTTCGAGTAGTTGTCCATTTTTGACTTCTCTATAGAACATCATAGATTCGGAGTCTTCTGGTTTGTACAACTGGCCGAGGGGAGCATAAATACCTATTTGGCGAAATAGGTTGTCCATACCAAAGGTTCTTGCTTCATCTGCGACGATTGGCACAATGCTCGGTCCCAAAGTCTTGTCTTTAAGCAAACTACTCAGCATACGAACGGCAGCCATGGTGGTGGACATTGATTTGCCTTTGGGCTGCATTGCAAACTTGGCGTATTGACTGGTATCTGGAATGAAAGAAGAACCGCCCTTTGTGAGCGAAGCGTCCCTGAGACTAAATTTTCGAGCGGGCAGGGAGCCGCCCAAGGCCTCACGGTTTCCAATCAAATATGACATCTCGGGACTATCAGGGGCTGGTTTGTAAAAATTTAATTCTTCTAAATCACTGTCACTTAAGGGTAGTGAAAAGCGGTCTCTAAAAGCGGTTAACGCATCAATATCCAAACTCTTAGCTTGGTGAGAAGACATTCGGCTTTCACCAGCGCCCCCCATACCAAAGCCCTTTTTGGTCTTAGCTAAAATAACTGTTGGCTTTCCTTTATGGGCTTTAGCAGCTGCAAAGGCGGCATACAGTTTTCGTAAATCATGTCCACCACGCTTTAATTTGTTAATTTCTAAGTCAGTCATGTGGGCAACTAAAGCTTTGGTTGCCGGGTCAGTGTCAAAAAATTTAGCACGGTTATAGTCACCATCTTTTGACCCTAGATCTTGATATTCCCCATCAACGGTTTCGGCAAATCGACGCAATAGAACTTGATCGACATCTCTAGCAAACAAACCATCCCACTCTGAGCCCCAAAGAACTTTAATAACGTTCCATCCTGCGCCGATAAAAAGACTTTCGAGTTCTTGGATAATCTGACCATTACCTCTAACAGGGCCATCTAGTCGCTGTAAATTACAGTTAACAATAAAGGTGAGGTTATCCAGGCCTTCTCGAGCCGCAAGTGTAAGTCCGCTAATAGATTCTGGTTCGTCCATTTCCCCGTCACCAAACACACCCCATACATGGCGATCAGTAGTTTTTGCTAAGCCTCTTCCCTCTAGGTAGCGCATATAACGCGCTTGATAAACAGCATTTAACGGGCCTAACCCCATAGAACCTGTTGGGAACTGCCAAAAATCGGGCATTAACCATGGGTGGGGGTAAGAGGACAGGCCGTTGCCTGCAACTTCTTGTCGATAATTAGACAGTTGGTTCTCGTCTAGCCGGCCCTCGAGAAAAGCTCGAGCATAAACTCCTGGTGCAGAGTGGGGTTGAAAATAAACCAAATCCCCAGCGAAGTCGCTAGTTTTTGCTCGAAAGAAATGATTAAAACCGGTTTCAAAAATTTCAGCTGCTGAAGCGTAACTCGCTATGTGTCCGCCGAGGCCGCCATAGGCTTTGTTGGCGCGCATGACCATCACCAGTGCATTCCAGCGATTTATAGCTGTAACTCGTTCCTCCAGTTCTAAATTTCCTGGATAGGCACCCTGTTGGTCTAAAGAGATAGAGTTGCGATAAGCAGAGAAAGGTTGGGCATTCGCAGCCCCTCCTGTATTTCTGATTACTTCTTCTATTTGTCTCAGTAAAAATTGAGCTCTTTCTGGTCCAGAAATTGAACTGACAGAAAGCATAGAGTCAATCCACTCTTGAGTTTCAACTGGATCGCTATCGGGAATATCAGTGCCATTATTGAACGGCTTCATAGCTTAGAGCTCACTTTTAGATATGGGCAGAGTTTAAGACAGTCATTGTAGTAGGTTTTGCCATTCTGAGTCGAATATGGAGAGAAATAACAAGGACAATCCCGTTAGTTTAAAAAGAGGCTCAAAACGCTGAGCAGCAAAATTGTTACCACAGATTTAGGAAGGCTTTAGGAGTACTAGCATTTTGGGAAATTACCTCTTGCCTACTTTAAAAGCATAGATCTCATGTCTTTGAGTACTTTAGAGTGGTAATCTATGGATCAATTCGGTCCTACAAAGGTAGAGTATTTTACATAAAAAATCTTCTGCATGACCGTCTAGCCAAATTGCTCAAGACAGAAACATTGGTTATTTGCCTATACCAATGAGTGTTATAGCCGCTTTATCTCATATTTAGTGCCTTTAATCTCAAACTTGAAGTTTGCTCCACCATACTGTTTTATTCTTATCATTGGGTTAAATTTATAATTTGTCGGCTTAGAGTCTCTTACTCAACCCAAAGTGTCTTTAAACTGCCGTTCAAAATAATACGTATTACGTACTTACATTTCAGGGGTCTTAAAATGGTATTCAGAAAGAGTTTACTTTCATCTAGCGTAGCTTTGGCATTGGTAGGAACATACTCACCTGCTTTTGCGCAGGACGATGAAGCGGTAATAGAGGAAATTATTGTTGAGGGTGGCATTCGCGGAAGTTTGAAAGCTTCTATGGATATCAAGCGAGACTCCATGGGTGTTGTGGATGCGATCTCAGCAGAAGATATTGGTAAATTCCCTGATGCCAACTTAGCCGAATCTCTCCAGCGAATTACTGGTGTTTCTATCTCCAGGAGCCGTGGTGAAGGTAGCCAAGTAACGGTTCGTGGTTTTGGCCCTGAATACAATCTTGTTACCCTTAATGGTCGGCAGATGCCAACCCATAACGGGGCAAGTCGATCTTTTGACTTTGGTGACCTAGCCTCTGAAGGCGTTGCTGGAGTTCAGGTCTATAAGACAGGTCGTGCTGATGTGCCGTCCGGTGGTGTTGGTTCGACTATTAATATTTCAACACCTAAGCCTCTTGAGGCAGACTCTGTGGGTAGTATTTCCGTCAAGGCTGTAAATGATACCTCTAGGCGAGGGGACGATGATGGTCACCTCGGGCAATTTACTCCTGAGTTCTCTGGTATTTACATGGATACCTTTGCCGAGGGAAGTATTGGTATTGCAGTAATAGCCAGCCAACAAGAACGTGAAAATGGCGTCAACGCGGCGAGTGTTGGAGGTTACTACACTCGAACTGGCGATGGAGCAGATCAAAAATTAGCCGATAATGATGCCCAGATTAATCGCCCAATGACAGCAGATTCAAACTATTCTTTGCCTCAGTCTATGGCATATAACATTGCAGAATATCGCAGTAAGAGAACTAATGGTCAGGTAGTCATTCAAATGGCGCCATCAGATTCAGTTACCATGACTTTGGATTACATTCAGTCTGAAATGGATCTTGACCGATCTTACAGCGACCTCTCGGCATGGTTTTCAAACACCGCGGCGGTTTCTCAGACCAGTGAATGGACAGATGGCCCAATTGCAGCCCCAATTTACTACCAAGAAACAGTTCTGAATAACGACTTTGCTATGGGTACCGGTGAAGATGGTCGTAGAAATAAAAATAAATCATTAGGCTTGAACTTTGAGTGGGTAGTTAACGATGAGTTGGAGCTTAACTTTGACTGGCATGATTCTTCTGCAGAAACTGGTGCAAACACTCCTAATGGAACCAGCTCGTTGATTACGATGGCTAGTTTTAATAAGGTTGGCCAAACCTTTATTACAGGGTATGACATGCCAGTAATGTTACTGGATTTGAATTCTGGTGGTGAAACTAATCGACCACTGTATAAGAATGACATGATCATCACCGGTAGTGCGTTCAGAAATGATGCTGCCTTGATGAACATTGAGCAGACTAAATTTAGCGGTACTTGGAATTTCTCTGACGAGTCAAGTATCGACTTTGGTGTTCAGCTTTCCGATGTTGATAACAAAGCCGTATCTAACTTTGTTCAGCTAAACAATTGGGGCGGTAGTACCAATCCGGGAGACTTGGCAGACATTGTTATTCGTTCAAGTGTTGAAGGCCAATTTGATCAGTTATCAGGACATGATTATGAAGGCATTCAGACTGAATACATGACTGCTTCTTTAGATGATCTGATCGCTGCAGGTGAGGCTTCTTACGTAGCAAGTGGTGCTGATTATGAAGCCATAGGTGACTGCGGTACTGGTTATTGTGCATCCACTGAATGGTCCGGCAACAATGTTTCTGGCTTTAGTAACATCTTTACTCTTGAAGAATCCATTGCAGCCTATATTCGATATAACTTAAATACTGAAGTTGCAGGAATGCCTGTTAATGTTCATATGGGCCTTCGTTATGAAGAAACCGACATTACCTCTCAAGCGGTGACGTCAGAGTATGAAGGAACTTCTTGGGCCAAAGCGGGTAACGAAGCCTATTTGGTGCCAAAGGTTGGAGGCGGTGATCCCACCGCTTACGTCGGCAACTATGACATGGTTCTTCCAAGCTTTGATTTCGACATTGAAATTGTTGAGGATGTTATTTTAAGAGCTTCTTTCAGTGAGACTATTACTCGCCCAAGCTATAACGATATTAAGGGCGGTTTAACGCCCAATAGCACTCAGTTTTACGCTAACCAAAATGCTTTTGCATCGTCGGGTAATCCTGATTTGGAGCCAATTTTATCTCGCAATATCGATTTATCTGCAGAATGGTACTACGGTGAAGGGAGCTACCTGTCTGTTGGTTACTTCGATAAAGACGTTGATAAGTTTATTGGTTCAGGTATTGCAGAGCGCTCATTGGGACCAATCCCTAATATCATCGGCGGTACTCTATGGAATCAAGCAGTTGCCGAAAGTGGCCTCGATCCGCTTCAGTACACGGTGGTTGCACAGTATATCTTAGATAATTATCAAGACAGCCCTTATGTTGATGGAGATACAATTACTGGTGCCCCAGGAGATCCTGACTTGATTTGGACTGTGACCCAGCCGGTGAACCAAAAGAAAGCGAGGGTTGATGGGCTTGAGATCAATCTGCAGCATTTCTTTGGTGAGTCAGGGTATGGCTTTATTGCTAACGCAACCTTTGCAGATGCTGATGTTGGCTATGACAACATGAAATTCGACGAGGGACAGTTTGTCCTCAACGGATTAAGTGACTCAGCTAACTTGGTTGGTGTTTATGATAAAGATGGATTGTCTGTTCGTTTAGCCTATAACTGGCGTGATGATTTCTTAGCAGGCGCCGGCCAAGGGCAGGGTACTAACACTAACCCAACAAACGTTGAAGCTTATGGGCAGTTGGATCTAGGTATTACCTATGAATACAATGATAGGCTGACTATTTATGCATCTGGTTTAAATATTACTGATGAGACAGTTCGTGTCTATGGCAAGACTAAAGATCTCGTATTGCAAGCCGTTCAGGGTGGCCCAAGATATGATCTAGCCATACGTTACAAGCTATTTTAGATTTCATTAGTTAGTAACTCAGTACCTATGAGGCCGCTCTATTTTTGAGCGGCTTCTTTGGTTTTAACGTATATCAAAGCTAGAGAGAAAATTATATTAGGATATTCGGTTAGTATTATTCTTAACTGAGCTAATAAGCGATAATGTCGCTTATACTGAAATGCTGTGAATGGGTTATTGCGCTTTATGACATCAAGTGAAAATTTAAAAAGTATCGTGATTGTTGGTGGAGGCACTGCTGGTTGGTTGACGGCGGGTATTATTGCTGCAGAGCACAGCGCTAATGGTTCTGAATCCGATGGGTTGATCGATATAAAAGTAACTTTGGTCGAGTCGCCAGACATCAGCACTATTGGTGTGGGTGAGGGTACTTGGCCGTCCATGCGTTCTACGCTTCAAAAAATGGGTATTTCTGAAACAGACCTAATTAGAGACTGCGATGCGAGTTTCAAACAGGGAACGCTATTTAAGAGTTGGAAAACCGGTGGGAACGATGCCTATACTCATCCGTTTACTCCTCCCCACTCCTATGCCTCAACTAATCTTGCTCCTCAATGGCAAAGGTTCAGTAATGAAGTTTCCTTTGCTGAAGCAGTTTCATCACAAAATGCCCTGATGTTTAAAGACTTGGCGCCAAAACAAATTTCTACGCCTGAATATGCATTTCATACTAATTATGGATATCATCTTGATGCGGGAAAATTTGCCGAGCTTTTGAGAAAACACTGTGTCGGCAAGCTTGGAGTCACTCATTTAAAAGCAAATGTCGTTTCTATAAATTCCTCAGCTGATGGAGATATTGAGTCCCTAAAGACTGATTCTCATGGTGATGTCAGCGGCGATCTTTTCGTGGATTGCAGCGGCTCTAGAGCTCTGCTGTTGGGTGAGCATTTTGGTGTGCCGTTTTGTTCAAAAGGTCAGTTTCTATTTAACGATACCGCATTGGCCTCTCAGATTCCCTATGTCAATGCTGATGATCCCATTGCTTCGAGTACTTTATCAACTGCTCAGACCGCTGGATGGATATGGGACATTGGGTTACCCACGAGGAGAGGTATTGGACACGTTTATTCTAGCGGCCATACTACTGAAGATCGTGCTGCTCAAGAATTGTTAGCGTATATTACGGCCACCGTTAGTCCTGAGGCGGCGGCATCCGCATCGATTAGGAAAGTCCCCTTCAGTCCAGGACATCGCGCTAAATTTTGGCATAAAAACTGTGTTGCGGTTGGTATGTCTGCTGGATTTATAGAACCATTAGAAGCCTCCGCACTAGTATTGGTAGAGCTCTCAGCTGCCATGATTGCTGAGCAATTACCGGCCAATCGACAGATAATGGATGTAGTGGCAAAACGCTTTAATGACAAATTCCTCTATCGCTGGGACCGGATAATAGACTTTTTGAAACTTCATTATATTCTCTCTCAACGACAGGATAGTGATTATTGGAAAGACAATATCTCCTCATCTAGCGTTCCTGATAATCTATCTGAACTTGTAAAGTTGTGGCGATGGCAAGCGCCCTGGCACAGAGATACTGGACATATTGATGAAATGTTTCCATCGGCAAGTTATCAATATGTGCTTTACGGGATGGGATTTGTGACCCAGGATAGTACGACGGTGAGGCGATCTGATCGGGAAGCGCACTCTGTTGCAGAAGGACTTTTCCGTGAAAATGCTGAGAGAACCAAAAAGCTATTGGCTTCAATGCCAACGAACAGAGAGTTAATCGAAAAAATCACCAATTACGGTTTACAAAAAATATAAACTGTGAAGAATCAATAATAATGTGTTGTTTGGAGAAGCTATGAGTAATTACGTCTTGTTAGGTACAAACGCCCACAAAGACTTAAAAGTGATCACTGCCAGATCAAAGAATTATGGTGATAATGTTATGCACGCTATGACGTTTCCCATGGAGTTTCGTGATGTGCAGTCAAGTTATCCAATCTTTTTCTGTAAAGACCCAGAGTCTGGACAGTTTTATCCAACCGCTCTTTTTGGACTTGAGCAGGACCAAAATTTGTTTCTGACGGAAGACGGATGGGATGCAGCCTATATACCTATGATGATTAGACGACATCCGTTTCTGATTGGTTATCAAGCTGATTCTGAACATGAAGATGGTAAGAGACCCGTCGTATCTATTGATATGGACAATCCAAGAATCAGTGAGAGTGAGGGCGAACCACTTTTTACTGAGAGTGATGAACCCACTGATTATCTGAAGGCATCGATCAGTGTTCTAGAATCGATTCACCGAGGGCATGAGCACAACAAAGGGTTTATTGAGACATTGTTAGAGCTCCAACTTCTGGAAGCATTTACCTTGGAGGTAACTTTGAATGATGGTTCAAATAATCAGCTGTCGGGGTTCTATACTATTGCAGAGCAAAACCTCCACCAGTTAGACGGAGATACCTTTGATATGCTTAATAAGAAGGGGTACTTACAGGCCATCTTTATGGCCGTTGCCTCTCATTCACGACTCAGGCCTCTCATTGAAAAGAAAAATGCATTATTGAAGTAATTGCTGATGTACTAGTCAGTGTATAGATCATTAGTTTTATGGTCGTTAATTAATGAATTCAGGGTGCGGACGTTTTGATTAGAGATGTTAATTTGGCGCAGCAAAAAATAAAAAAGGTCGTAATTGTTGGCGGTGGCACTGCCGGATGGATGGCGGCTGCCTCGCTTTCTAAGCTGATTGGCAGAGACCTAGATATATCATTGATCGAGTCTGATCAGATTGGCACAGTTGGTGTTGGAGAGGCGACTATTCCGACTTTTTTTGCCCTTCACCAGTTATTAAAGATTAACGAGGCGGAGTTTCTCTCTGAAGTTCAAGGCACTATTAAGCTTGGAATTTCATTTGAGAATTGGAAAAACAAAGGGGAAGACTATATTCACGCCTTTGGTTATACCGGACAATCCTGTTGGGCGGCTGGATTTCACCATTTTTGGCTGAAAGGTAAAACCTTGGGAATTAGTGAGGAATATAGTTGTTATTCACCTGAATTAATGGCCGCTAAGGCGAATAAGTTTGGCTTGCTAAAACAGAATGCACTGAATTACGCCTATCACATTGACGCTAGCTTGTACGCCAAGTTTTTGCGTCGGTTAGCTGAAAAAAACAATGTGACAAGAATAGAAGGCAAGATTATTGGGGTCAATCAAGCTGATGACGGAGATATCAAAAGTGTACAGTTGGAATCTGGGCTGACTATTGATGGCGATCTATTTATCGATTGCTCTGGGTTTGCCGCTCTATTGATTGATAAAACTTTGGGCACAGAATACGAAGACTGGTCCCATTGGCTTCCGTGTGACCGTGCGGTTGCTGTTCAGACTAAATCTGTGTCCCCACCTATTCCTTATACCCGATCAATTGCCAGAGAATGTGGTTGGCAGTGGCGTATTCCTTTGCAGTCTAGAGTGGGAAATGGGCTAGTGTTTAGTAGCGAGCATATGAGTGAGGATGAAGCAACCAGCGCTTTGCTTAATAATGTCGAAGGCGAAACTCTGACTACTCCGCGAGTGATTAAATTTCGTACCGGACAAAGAACTGTTCAGTGGAACAAAAATTGCGTTGCTCTGGGGCTTTCTGGAGGATTTTTAGAGCCTTTAGAATCTACCAGTATTCATCTTATTCAGCGCGGTATCATTCGGCTCATGCAGATGTTTCCTCTGTCAGGAATCACAGAGGCAGACCGAGATGAATTTAACCGCCAAATGAGCGATGAATATAACTTCATTCGCGACTTTATTATCATGCATTATCATGTGACTGAGCGGACTGATACAGAATTTTGGCGACACTGCAAAAACATGGATATTCCTGATTCACTGGATCATCGCCTCAGATTATTTAAGGACTCTGGTAGAGTCTTTCAGGGAGAGGGCGACGTTTTCGGAGAGAATAGTTGGACTCAGGTTATGCTAGGCCAAGGTTTAACGCCTGATCAGTATCATCCTATTGTTAACATGATGAGCGATAATGAGCTAGAACGGTTTTTGAAAGGCAATAGAGCCTCGGTAGACAATACTTTAAAGCAATTGCCTACACATCAGCAGTTTATTGCTCAGTATTGTCCTGCAAAACCAATATAGTTTTCTAGGAGAGTTATGTGAGTCAAACTAACGTATTTGGTGAGCCTATTGATGAATGTTGTAGTCATCCAATGACAGGCTATTTTCGCGATGGATTTTGTCGCACCAGTAAGTATGATCAGGGTTCTCATACAGTTTGTGCTTTGATTACTGATGCTTTTTTAGTTTTTTCCCAGTCTCGTGGGAATGATTTATCAACACCAAGACCTGAATTTGAATTTTCTGGTCTTGCGGAAGGTCAATCTTGGTGTTTGTGTGCTGCTCGCTGGCTTGAGGCTCATGAAGCTGGGTGCGCACCTAAAGTGCATTTGAAAAGGACTAATATTGAAGCGTTAAAAATTGTCCCTATGGATATATTGCGTGGTTATGCAACTGATCTAAATTAAATCCTCTACAACAGGAGATCAATGATGAGTTTTTACGATAAGTATATTTTACCAAGCTTTTTGAATTGCGCCTGTGGATCAAAGCCGATCAACTATCAACGTGAGAAGGTCGTACCTCAAGCCCAGGGTGTAATTTTAGAGGTGGGTATAGGTTCTGGCTTAAATATTCCCTTTTATGATATATCAAAGGTGGAAAAAATCATTGGTCTGGATCCTTCTCCTGAGCTTAATGCTATGGCTCAAAAAGTAGCTGATGAGCATGCGATAAATATTGATTTTATTCTGAGTGGTGCTGAGGACATACCTCTGCCAGACAATCATGTGGATTCAGTGCTAGTCACTTACACTATGTGCACAATTCCTGATGCGCTTGCTGCCAACAAAGAAATGCTCAGAGTTTTAAAGCCCGATGGAAGATTGATTTTTTGTGAGCATGGCCTCGCTCCTGATGCTAAGGTGTCGAAATGGCAGGGCCGAATTGACCCTTTTTGGGGAAAGATTGCTGGAGGCTGCCACCTAAATCGTAATATCCCCGAACTAATTCGTTCTGCAGGGTTTCAGATCCAGACAATGGACGAGATGTACTTGCCTAGTACACCAAAATTTGCAGGCTATAACTACTGGGGCGTAGCCTCTGCAACTTAACTTCTGCTCAACACTAGGGGCTAGGCGTTGATATATCGGTTAACACAAAGATTTCTATTAAGACTTACAATTATCGGTACAACCTACAACCTACAACCTACAACCTACAACCTACAACTTAAAATGGACCTCTGTTGCAATCAGGACATCACCACATTGATTGCAGCGTACTTGAGGATTTAAATACTCACCACAGGGCTCATGTTTGAGCAAAATAGGATTGCCATTACCCTTGGCGCACCACTTGTCGCCCCATGTCAGCAGAGATACAAAATAGGGAAATAGATCTCGACCTTTATCGGTGAGGTGGTATTCATAGCGCAACGGACTTTGTTGATAAGGTAGTCGATAAAACACACCCTCATTGATGAGTAGTTTTAATCGGTCTGTAAGAATATTTGTCGCTACTGGGAGCTCCTGATGGAAATCATCGAAACGATTCAAACCATGGAAAGCCAAAGCGGTAACGTTAGCAGTCCACCGGTCACCAAGTAAATTAATCAAATTCCTATACAAAGTTTTGCCTTGATCTTCGGATGAGGCGTTGGAAGATGATCGTCTCCGAGTCTTGGTTATGCGCGTATCTTTCGTGGCCCCAGGCCCAGCATGAAAGCTAACATCACCGGAGCTTACCGGTTGATTACAGTGGTTGCACTCCATGATTGGCCAAAAGGCTTTGGTGCAGGTCTTGTGAGTTAACTCTACAGAGTCCAGAGTGGGGGTGGCGAAATACTTTCGCTCCCAGACCATTGCCATCAACCCATTAGAATAAAGGTCAATGGATTTTTTCGTCAGATGATAGGTGGGGCGTCTAGGTCCATTTTTCATCACATCTTTGCGTAGACAATCCTTAGACTGCAACCAGTTCAGTCTATCACTGAGAACCCCGCGAGAAGCACCTGTTCCGGCTAACATACCATTAAAAGTATTAATCCCCCAGAAAGCTTCTTGAAGAATTAACAGGCACCACTTATCACCAATTTCATCGAGTGCACGATTAATTGAACTCGCTTTTGTGCTAAGTGTATTTTTCTTCAAAACGCTCATTGAACGGTATTTTCCTATGGCACCATCTAAAATGGATTACTTCCAAAGATCCTCTCCGCGACTCCACCAGGCATGGAAACCAGTTGGCACACGGTGAGGTATTTTGACTCGAGCAATAGGTCCCTGAGTAATATCTTGCGCATTAAAAATTTGTAGTTCAGATTTCCATGTATTACTGTCAGTGACAAGAGACATCACATAGCCATGGTCTTCTTCGCTTTCTCGGTTCGCACCTTTGACCGGAGCAAAAGGAGTTTCACTTCCATAAACGCCTTCACCATAGTCCCATTGAGTAGATTTGCCAGTATCGTTGTTATATTTTACTAGGCCATTAAAGCGCAGAGTGTGACCTCCTTCTTCTAGCAACGGAATTCGCTGATGATAAGCATATTTAGATTTTACGCCGTGATAGATTTGGTTGATTTTATTAAATTCAGTATTGAGATCGTCAATATCTCCCTCTCGCACTTCACCGGTGACTAAATTAAAACGCCAACGATAGTTGTTTGCTTCCAAGCGCATGTAGGCAAGCATATGAGATAGGGCGCCTTCCTCTTTTGTAGCATTTGGCATTGGATTAGTTGATCGGCATCCATCCATTGTGATCCAGTCACCTTCTTCCCAACAATTAGACACGTGCAGAATAAAACAGGACTCACAGTCGAACCACTTAATATCTGTACCACGGCCATAGCGAGGAATTATTCCAAAGCGAGATGGCATGTCACGATGAAAATTTAAGACGCGCATATTATGGTTACGCAATACGTTCATATCATGGAAGAACGGAAGGTCATGGAGAATGGTGTAATTTGTCGTGAATCCCAAATCATGAGGTAGGCGTGGCCCAGGTAGTTCTATATCCACTTCATGACGCAAGGTTCCATCGGGGTTGGCAACACCGTAGGTCATAAATGGGGCTTCATCACCATAATCCATAAAAATTAACTCACCGGATTTCCAATCTATGTGGCTATGGGCTGACATATTGCGGCGAGTGCGCCCTTCAACATCGAAAACTCCCTGATTTTCTAGCGTCAGTGGATTCATTTGGTAGGGGATGCCGGCGTTGTACCAAGTTGGTATCAAGCTACCATTGAACATAACTACGTCGGTATTTCCGGTATCTTTAATAGGGAAATCAGGCAATGAAAAGTCAAAGGGACCCATTACTCCAGGCCAGACAGCCTCATGTTGGCTGAGTTCATGCTGTAGGGCGGCAGTGTGGATGTAGCTATTACGATAAGATGCCTTACCATCACGTATGTACACAGCGTGCACCATGCCATCCCCATCAAAAGGATGGTATTGATTTTTTGGCTTGAAAACAGGGTTCGGCCCATTGCGATAATAAGCCCCAAATAAATCATCAGGGAGTTCTCCAATTACCTCTAATTCGTTGACTACGATCTCATCCGATGTCGGCGCATAGGCACCATGGAGGTAAGGGTTATCTAACTCATAGATCCAATTCTGTGTATTATCAAACTGCGGAGCAGATCCAATACATTTTTCAGTAATCTCAAAAAATTTTCCACCCATGACGTCTACCTTACTAGCCTTTAATGAAACTATGCCTCATTATGGTCTATTTATGCAAGTATCATAGGTATTTAAACGAAGACCTACTCTGGGTCATTTGCCAGTGGGCTGGCAGTTGGTTAGTATTTCACCAATTAATGGTCTAATTATAAAAGTATCGAGTTTGTTATAAGGATAGTCAGAGATGTCAGCTAAGAACATTTGTTTACCCGTTATCCAGGCGCCAATGTTTTTGTTGTCGGGCCCCGATATGGTAATTGCCAGCTGTAGGGCTGGTATTATCGGATCCTTTCCGTCTCCTAATGCTCGCACTGTCAATATTCTGGATCAGTGGCTCCAACAGATTACGTCTGAGCTTTCAAAGGTCCCTCACGCGGCACCTTGGGCTTTAAATTTGGTCATGCATCGATCTAATCCCAGGCGGCATGATGACCTAGAGCTTGCTATAAAGTATCGAGCCCCCATTGTTATCACTGCATTGGGAAGTCCGGCTGAGGCCGTGGAGAGTGTGCATGCTTATGGTGGTAAGGTTTATGCTGATGTAACAACGATTGATTTTGCACGACGAGCCGCCGCGGTGGGGGTTGATGGATTAGCATTAGTTTGTTGCGGCGCAGGTGGTCATACAGGCTTATTGTCTCCATTTGCTTTCGTTGATGAGGTGAGACAATTCTTTGACGGTGAGATTATTTTATCTGGGGCAATTAGTAATGGTAGAGCAATTCGAGCTGCTGAGGTTCTCGGGGCCGATTATGTTTACATGGGAACCCGGTTTATACCTACTCAAGAGTCCCTTGCCCAAGACGAATACAAAGAAATGGTGGTAGATGCCAGCGGCGCTGACATAGTGACATCAGACTCTATTACTGGTGTTAAGGCCAACTGGCTTAAAGGCAGCTTAGAGAAGGTGGGCTTTGATGTTGACAATATGCCTCCACCCGGGGCAATCAATTTTCTTGAAGCAGCGAGTGATGCGAAACGTTGGCAAGATATATGGGCCGCGGGCCAAGGCGTGGGTTCAATTGACAGACAACAATCTGTTGCTGAGGTAGTGGAGCAGCTAACTGACGAATATAGGTCTTGTTTATGATTACTTCACCAAAACAAAGAATTGCTGATTACCGGGAGCGAGGTTGGTGGGGAGATGACACTCTTCATGGATTGTTAGCATCAAAAGCACTGGAATATCCTGATAGATTGGCGGTTGCCGATCAACCGAACCGTCTAGACCTCACAGATGACAAGCCCTGCCGGTTAAGCTTTGCAGAATTAGATGAAGTAAGTACCCAGGTAGCTTGCCAACTTCTAGATCGCGGCATCAGAGCTGGAGATAGGATTATTGTGCAACTCCCCAATATCGTTGAGCTGGTGGTTTGTTATATGGCAGTTAGCAAGATCGGGGCCATTATATCCCCCGTTCCTGTGCAGTACGGTAGCCATGAATTACAGCATATTAGCGCTACTATTTCTCCTGTGGCCATAGTGACTCTAGAGCGCTTTGGAGCTCTAGAACTGAAAAAGACAGCAGAGAGTATTGCTCAGGGTAAGGTCAAATTACTAGTATTCGGGACAGACCTCAATCTTGTCTCTACACAGGACTCTCAAAAATGTCTGCAACTCCAGAATCATCAAGAGAGTTTTCCAATCGATGCGGATCAAACACTTACTATTTGCTGGACATCTGGGACCACTGGTACACCAAAAGGAGTACCAAGATCTCATAATATGTGGATTTCGACCGCACGCTGCTGTGCGGAAGCAGGCAATTACCAGCAGGGAGACAGATTTTTAAATATTTTTCCATTGGTAAATATGGCATCCATAGGTGGATTTTTGTATCCGGCAATTCTTCTTGGTTGCAGTATCATCTTACATCATCCTTTAGACCCAGGGCTTTATCTTGCCCAGCTTCAAGATGAGAAAATTACTTTTACCTTAGCGCCCCCAGTGTTATTAAATCAGCTCGCTAAATCCCAGGATATGTGGAATCAATTTGATTTCTCTCAGCTGCGCTCAATTGGCTCTGGTTCGGCACCCCTCGCACCTTGGATGATCGAGACCTTTAGACAGCAATACGGTCTTGAGGTGATAAATTTTTATGGCTCCAATGAGGGTATCAGTTTGTTTTGCACGCCGATGCATACCGCGGATAGTGAAGTCAGAGCCATCATGTTTCCTCGGCTCGGCTGCGGTATTGCAGGTTTTGACTCGTATGCCAATCGCGCTATTCTCAGCAAAGTAGTGGACACTGAAACCGGAGAAACGATTACTGAGTCAGGGCATGTGGGTGAGTTACTATTTGCAGGTGCTACAGTATTTGATGGTTATCTGGGGACAGATAACGAAGAACTGTTTAGCGATGACGGCTACTTTCATACTGGTGATCTAGTTGAGTTATGCGGCGATCCACCCGCCTTTTATCGCATCGCAGGGCGATGTAAAGATATTATCAACCGAGGAGGTATGAAAATATCTCCTGCAGAAATCGATATCCTTCTTGAGGGTCTGCCGGGTGCATCGGAGGTTGCTGTGTGCGCTTATCAAGATGATGTGCAGGGGGAAAAAGTATGCGCCTGTTTAGTTGTTGAGCCTGACGCTGATAAGCCGACCCTAGATGGTGTTACTGATTATTTACTAAAACAAGGGTTAGCCAAATTCAAGTTGCCAGAGCGTATAGAATGCTTTGACGGCCTGCCGCGTAATCCCTTAGGTAAGGTCCAGCGATTCATTTTAGCGGATGCTGTAAGCCAGAGAGATCAGGAGGGTAAGCTATGAGTGTACCAATCTATGTTCTTGGGGGATCACAAACTGATTTCGCTCGTAATTGGGCCAGAGAAGACCTTTCTATCTACGATATGTTCAGAGAAACCCTTGATCAGGCTTTGCATTCTACTGGCATAAACCCAGATCAAATTGAGGTTGGCCATGTGGGTAATTTTGTTGGAGATTTATTTACAGGACAGGGGTTGATCGGTGGATTTTTTGCCGAGGCACACCCTGAATTATCTTCAATACCAACCAGCCGTCATGAGGCTGCTTGTGCCTCAGGATCCATTGCTATTTTAAGCGCAATGCGAGATCTTGAGGGAGGGCACTATAATTTAGCCTGCGTGCTGGGGCTGGAGTACATGCGCAACGTTGATGGTCAAACGGGTGCTGAGCATCTGGGTGCGGCGACATGGAAGGGTGTCGAAGCAACAAATTGCGATTTCCCATGGCCCTTTATGTTTAGTCAAATCATTGATGAGTATGATGCTCGACACGGGATTAACTGTGATCATTTAAAATCTATCTCAAAGATAAACTTTGATAATGGGCGCCGTAATCCGAATGCTCAAACTCGCAATTGGGACTTTCCTCCTCAATGTTATAGCGATGATGATCAATACAATCCTATTATTGAGGGAAAGATCAGGAAAATGGATTGCGGCCAAATTACTGATGGTGCAGCCTGTGTCTTTCTGGCTAGTGAAAAAGCAGCTAAAGCCTATGCGGAAGATCACCAGTTAAAGTTATCAGATATCCCTATCATTAAAGGCTGGGGTCACCGTTCGGCACCGATTAGTTTAGACAGCAAGCTGAAGTTGAGTGTAGGCCAACCCTTTTTGTTTCCCCATGTGAATCAAATTATGACAGATGCACTAGGTCGGGCTGGTTTTACATCAGTGACGGAACTGGATGGTCTGGAGACCCATGATTGTTTTTCCATTACCGAGTATATGGCAATAGATCACATAGGTCTTACCGCTCCAGGGGAGAGTTGGAAAGCAATAGAAGAAGGGCGTATTGCCATGGATGGTGATTTCCCCATAAACCCAAGTGGAGGTTTACTTGGCTTAGGTCATCCAGTCGGCGCAACCGGGGTTCGTATGCTCTTGGATTGTGCTAAGCAGGTCACTGGCAAGGCTGGGCCATATCAAATCGATAATGCAAAAAACATGGCAACCTTTAACTTAGGTGGCAGTACCACTACGTGTGTTAGTTTTATTATCGGCGTCAATCAATGAATTCGGCGTTTATTTATGAGGCGATAAGAACGCCACGAGGTAAAGCACGACCCGATGGTGGTCTTGCTGATATAACACCGTTTGAATTAATGAAAACACTGTATGATGCGTTGGTCGAGCGGACTAGCCTCGACAAAAACTACGTCGAGGACGTGATTCTTGGCTGTGTTACTCAAGCCGGAGAGCAGGGAGGTAACATAGCGAAGGCATCCTTGCTGTATTCCGGTTGGCCAGATCAGGTGCCTGGGTTAACGGTTAACCGATATTGTTCATCAGGACTAGATGCTATCAATATAGCGTCCATGAAAGTGATGACTGGGCAGGCTCACTGCACCATAGCCGGTGGCATAGAAATGATGTCTAGGGTTCCAATGCTATCGGATAAAGCGACTATGTTTGCAGACGCGAAATTTGCATTAAATCATCGTATGCTAATGATGGGTAGCGGTGCGGACTTAATCGCTTCTCTCTATAACATCAGCAGAGAGGATGTCGATACCATCGCATATTTAAGTCAACAGCGAGCATCCAAAGCCAGCAATTCAGGTTGGTTTAAGTCTATTATTCCTGTTAATAACCCTGTTAAAGATATCATCGTCGCAACAGATGAGTGTATTCGTGGTAGAACCACGATGGAATCACTAGCGACGCTACCACCTGCTTTTTCAGCTTTAGGTGAGCAGGGGGTGGATGCACTCCAAATCAAAGAACACAGTACCCTCGACTCTATAAGTCATGTCCATACTGCTGGTAATTCTCCGGCCATGGCAGATGCGGCGTCTTTGTTATTAATTGGTGATGAAAGCTTAGGAGAACGCATAGGTAAAATACCTCGAGCTAAAATTATAGCTGCGGCCACAGTATGTGATGACCCCCTACAGGTAGTTTCAGGTTGTGCTAAAGCAACTGTATCTTTAATGAGCCGAGAGAATTTGACTCCAGAAGGAGTGGACTTATTTGAGCTCCATGAGGCATTTGCTGCGACCAGCATCAAATGTCAGCGAGATCTGGGTATTAGCCATGAGAAACTTAATGTTAATGGTGGTGTGATTGCGCTTGGTCATCCAATGGGTGCCACCGGGGGGATTATGATGGGTACCTTGCTTGATGAATTAGAGCGAAGAGATTTAAAAACTGGTATTGTTGCCGCCAGCGGCGCAGCTGGAAGTGGAACCGCGATTTTAATAGAGCGGCTATAGCTATGCGTTGTTCACGTTAGTCGAAGGACTTTTCATGAAGACCCTTATATACAGAATTATTTTTTTAATTTTAGCAATATCACATTCGGGCACTACGTTTAGTGAGTCTCGGATAAAGTCTTTGGAAAATACTGAACCCACTCGAATTCTGTTCATTGGTAATAGTTATCTTTACTACAACGATAGCTTGCATAATCATTTGCGCCGCATGGCAGAAGAAAAATTTCCCGATAGATCCAATTTGATTAGTTACAAGTCATCTACCATCGGCGGCTCTCGGCTAGAGCACCACAATATAGATCATCTTCTGAAGGCTACAAATATAGGTGTAAAAACTCCCTTTGAATTGGTCATCCTACAAGGGGGCAGCAGAGAACCGCTCTCCAAGAAATCCAGAGAGCAATTTCATAAACAAGTTAAGATTATGATCAGTAAAATTAAAGCTAATGGAGGTGAGGCAGCACTTTATATGACCCATGCCTATGTGAAGCCCCATAAAGATTATGATGTTGGAATGATCAAGGATATAAAGAGCCTCTATCTTAAAGCCGGAAATGATAATCAGTCTCTGGTTATTCCTGTGGGCCTTGCCTTTGAAAAAGCGTATCAATACAGACCAGATTTTAAGTTACATAAAGATTTTGATGGTAGTCACCCCAGTCTACTTGGTACCTATTTAGCAGCCAATGTTGTCTTTGCGACTTTATTTAAAACGTCGCCCATAGGATTGAAATACAATTATTTTGATACCATTTCAGATAAGGATAGAGACTTTTTACAAAAGATAGCTACTCTCACTGTTGGAGAATTTTTCAAGTAAGTTGACGTCTCATGGCATTTTCAGCTGATAAAATACCGAGTCCCATATGGTTAATTTGCATTAAGAGTCTCAAACTCAGTTGCCCAACGCTGATTAAATGCTTCAATACGCAATAATCGCTGGCGCAGTATTTTTTCATGTTGCCCGTTGTTAACCAATACTTGATAGCTATCCTTTAATTGGTGAATTATAGACGGATCGGTATTGCGACTTGCCGCTAGATATAAACCTTTAGCTACTGCGTGTAGTTTCAAGACGGGCTTAAATGAGGAACAGTCCAATTCATCGCGACTGCAGAGTTGCATCATGCCACCGTCACTCATTGGAAATAAATCAATACGACCAAGCAGTGCTTTTTTTATGTTTTGATAATTACTATTGACCGACTGTAAGTTGTTAAATCCCTGGCTTTTAAGATATTCGTGGTGAATATGTTCATTGACCACGCCGACTTTCCAGTTTTTAGCATCATCTAACGAATCTACCTTTATGTGGTTTTTATCTGATACACGGAACAGGTAATAGGTCACAGGAATCAACTGGCCCACCCAATGAAATTGATCTTCCCTACTAGAGGCTCTTGCTATTGGATAGATAAGAGCGTTTGGTTTTGTTTGAGCATTAAGATAAGCGCGCTTCCAAGGTTGATGGCTCAGTTGGTAATTTTGATCAGCATGTTCAAGTAAGGACTCTACGAATATCGTAGCCTCCCCGCCGTGCATAGATGCTGGTGACTTGAGTGTGAAAGGAGATGTTTCAGCTAATAACATTACAGGTGGCTCAGCGGCATGGGCGAGCAAGGGTGATGTAAACATTAATATTAAAATTAATGTTCGATAGTAGTGAGCTGAGTTCTTAAAGTCTTGAAATAACATCAGGTAAATACAAAAAAGTGGTTTCACAGCATTTCGATAGTTGATTTAGATCAAACTGTAATTGCGCAGTATCTGACTCAATATTGATTTCTTTCTTCTGAAGCTGTTTTGCCCATTCCCCTAAGGCAAGAAATCCAAAATTTGAACATAGGCCTGCGAGTGCGTGCGCTGAACTTTTAATAATTGGATATTCATGTGGTGAGCCTAGACAAATCATCTCTACTAAATTTTTGGCTGAAACTTCTGCTTCCTCGTAGAGGCTACATACCTCTTCTATACCAAGTGTTTCGCAGTGGTCTTTGAGAATACTTAATGCAATGAGTTCGTTATCGTCTACAGACTTAGATTGATCATTGATATCTCGAACTTCTGGAAATAGATGCGCAATTGAGCTAGATAGTTTTTTTATGTCTAAGGGCTTTTCAACAACAGTGTTCATGCCTGCATCTATACATCTATCACGCATGTCTGGGCTAAGAATTGCACAGCTTCCGATAATCTTCATATCATCATATTCGGGCAACTCACGTATACGGCGAGTGGTTTCGATCCCGTCCATTATCGGCATATGTATATCCATTAACACCAAGTCTATTTTTTCACTGAAAAGAATATCAAGGGCTTCTTGTCCGTTGCCGGCAAGAAACGTATGCCATAACTGCTGGTCAAGTTGGCCTTTAAGTAATTTTCTGTTTATTTCAACATCATCGACAGCAAGTATATTTAAGGGTTTCTTGGCTGCATGTAATGTCTCAGTGTGAGAAGATTGTTCAATGATACTCGCATCAACTATGCCAAAATTCAATTCGAACCAAAAAGTACTCCCTTCTCCTTTTGTGCTGGTAAAGTCGATTGTGCCTCCTTGTTTTTCTATAATTTCTTTACAGATAGCTAACCCAAGTCCTATTCCACCGTAGCGCTGTGCACCAGTGCTATCTTCTTGGCTGTAAAGGTCGAAAATTTGCGGCTGAGCACGAGGAGCGATACCTATGCCGGTATCTATAAGTGAAAACCGCAGGCCAATACTATCCTCAGTATTAATACTAATGCTGCGCTCAACCTTCAAAGTAATGGAGCCTTCTTCGGTAAACTTAAGTGCGTTGTTTAAAAGGTTGAGGAATACCTGCCGTAATTTTTCTGGATCTCCTGAGATTATTGTGGGTACATTGTCGCTGATGATCTCATTGAGAATAAGGCCTTTTTTTTCCGCTGTTGTATTTACAGAAAAGATAACGCCATGTATCAGGCCATGTAAATTAAATGGAACAGATTCAAATTCAAATATACCTTGCTCATATTTCCTATAATCTAGTGCAGAATTCATCATACCCAGTAAAGATTTACTCGAGTCATAAATAGCATCTACATACTCAGCCTTATCTCGGTGTCTTGGATTCTTCTTGAGTAACTCTGACATGCCTAGAATACCATTCATCGGCGTCCTAATTTCGTGACTCATTATGGCTAAAAATTTTGATTTTTCCTCGCTCGCATCAAGAGCGACTTGTCGCTCTATCTCAAGTTCTCTTGTTCTGCCTTCAACCAATTTCTCCAAGTTTTCATTAGTCTCGCTGATTTGGTGATGCTGAGCGCGAATGGTGGCCAGATGATCATTAAAAGCACCAATAAGAACACCAATCTCATCATCTTGATGATCCTCGGGCATAGGAATTTTTTGATCTGTGAGTCCTTGCTGTATAGGTTGACTGGCTTTTAGAATTGACCGAGTAAAAGTGAAATAAAATAAAGATATTAAACATATAGCTAGAGCGAAGTTGCGTAAGATACCAGAAGTAAAAACGACAGTGGACCGCCTTATAAAAGTATCAGCCGCCAATGTTGGATCCACTACTACCACTAATTGACCAACTGATTGGGAATAAATAACTGGGTCAAATAGCAACTGTTCAATAGTTTTTGGTTCCCCAAAAAGCCATCGTTTGAAGGGTGTACTTTCTGAAGTGATAGGTTTTTCTGCTGAACCAAGAAGACCTCCAAGTTCATCGTAGATAGAAGCAGAAACTACAGAAACATTACTAACTAAACCCTCGCTCACTTGTTCTGCACCATTGCCGTCTAGGTTATAAGCTGCATGAAATGCTGCTCGATTAGCGGTGATTAATACATTGTCGATCAGCTCATTCAGTTCATCTTTCTGAGAGAAATAATCAAGGTAGATCTGGCCGCTACTGAGGATAATTCCGATTAAAAAAGCGGCTATTACGGCAGTTTTAGTTTGCCGGTAGGAAAGACTTTTTCGAAGTGGAATTTTGTAGTTAGGCATCTCTATATAGATTCTTTAGTTATAGGCTACATCTGCAATGAAAATATAACCTGTACCATGCGCAGTATTTATAAATTTAGGATGCATGCGATCATCTCCGAGTTTTTTTCTTATCCTTGCGATCATTACATCTATGGTTCTGTCTGTTGGAAACCAATCGCGATGTTTCATTTGATTCATAATCTGGTCTCGACTAAGAACATACCCAGCATGTTTAATCAGAGTCGAAATTAACTGGAATTCTCCCTCGGTTAAGCGAGTATCTTCTTCACCAGACTTTTGTAGATTTCGATTACCTAAATGCAGAGTCCATTCGCCAAATTTTGCGATTTTTACATCACCAAAATTATTATTACTGGCACTTGATCGATATTTGATACGATCGAGAAGATTTCTAACTCTAACCATCAGCTCTCTTGAATTATAAGGCTTGGTAACATAGTCGTCGGCGCCCAGCTCCAGTCCAACGATTTTGTCTATGTCGTCATCTTTCTGGCTTACTAGGATAATGCCAACCCCCGATCTGCTGCGAAACTCTCGGGTTAATTCGAGACCTGACCGCCCAGGTATCTTAATATCCATCAAAATGACATCTATGACTTTTTCGGAGAAAAGCTTTTCCGCCTGTTCGCTAGATCTGGCTTTATAGACTTGATAGTTTTCCGCCTTGAAATAACTAGCTAGCAAATTGAGGCTAGCAGGTTCATCTTCGACAATAAGCACAGTGGATTGTTTTTCCAAGTCTAAATACTCCAAGTATATTATTTGAGCCTTCCCACTAAGTTTGGCATAAATCAGCCTAAAGCAAAGGCCGGAATCTAGGTGGTTACTAAAAGTATTAGATGATGTTTACAAATTGTTTACAACTTAAAACATTATCTATTCATTTGAGCTACTTTCATTTTCTAAAGAGTTCTACTATAGATGAGTAAGGACTATCTACGAAATTTGAGGGGAGACGAGGGTATGTTTAAGTGTAAAAAAGGCGTCATAACAATTAAAACAATAGCAATTCTAGGTGCAATAACTGCCAGTGCGGTTACTCTGAGTCAAGAGGAAAAGCAGCTGGAGGAGGTCATTGTAGTAGGTTCACAAATTAAAGGTGCGGCAATTAATACGGCTCTTCCAGTGACCGTAATAACATCTGAAGATATTGATATTTTGGGTTTAGACTCGGGTGAAGAATTACTTGAGAACATGGCTGAAATGGGACTTAACTACTTTACAGAAGCGGAGGCTTTTTCTGGAGGCGTTAACTCAGTACGCGGTGATATTGGAGCTTATAACCTTAGGAACATAGGCGTGGGTAATACCTTAGTGCTTCTTAATGGCAGACGCTTGGTTAATGCTGCCGGCTATCAAACAGAATTACTGGGTGGTGATTACGTTCCCACTCTGAGTGTAAACTCTAATGTGATTCCTACATCCGGAATGGACAGGGTGGAGGTTCTCAAAGATGGAGCATCAGCTATTTATGGTGCCGATGCTGTTGCGGGTGTAGTTAATAATGTCATCGCAACTGACTATGAAGGATTTGGTTTTACCACTAAATTGACAGGGTATGATCATTTCGACGCCCAAGATTTAACCTTTAGCGCAAAGTTTGGCACTGCCTTAAATGATGGAGCCTCTCATCTAACAGTGCTTGTTGATTACTATGATCGGGATAGTATTAAAGCAACAGAAGATGAGCGTTGGAGCGCAGGTGATCATAGAAAGATACTTCCAGATGATTCTCCTTGGAAGACTAATACAGCATTCAGAAATCTTTATTCTTACCAGTACGCACAGTTAGACCAATCTGGTACTAACAGCTTCACTGACTCTAGTGGTGAAATGCAAATTTTACCTAGTGACGACCCTAAATGTGCAGGTTCTAGCGCGCTGGATACAGGTTATGGAACGTGTCTGGTACCCGATACTTCATCATCGGAATATTATTACCTTAATCCAGGTTTATATCGCGACTTTCGAAGTGCCGTTGAGAGAAAGAATATTTTCGCCACTTTCCAACATACATTAAATGATAATGTGGAGTTCTTCTCAGAGGTAGGTTACTACAGTTCCACCTCACTGCGGCATATTGAGCCAGCAGGAACTTCATCTTCAGCGCCTATTGCCATTGGTCCTGACTATTACTACACCAATCAGTTAGTTCAAGATGGCGCAAACCCATTGGCCGGAATGAAGATTCGATTGGATGGTATGCGAAATCCTAAATATGGACGAATAGTTCATTCCGACAAAAAGACTACTCGGTTTCTTGCCGGCTTAAGAGGTACGCGTGGCGACTGGGATTGGGAGACAGCATTTCTCCACTCCAAAGCGACCACCGACGATCTTACCGAGAATCGAATCTCTAATAATTTACTTACGGAAGCCTTAGCTGATTCTACTGCCGCTGCATTCAATATATTCTCTATTGATTCAACCAATATTGAGCGAGCGCTCATCGATGTTTATAGAAACGATGAAAGTGAATTAACCCTTTGGGACTTTAAGGCAAGTAATGCGGACATCTTCTCATTGCCAGCGGGTCCTGTTGGTATGTTGATTGGTATGGAGTATCGCGAGGAGTCTTATTCTGATGATCGTGACCCTCGGCTTGATGGGACTATCCCTTATCTAGCGGATAATGGTTCTGCATTTCCGTTTGTGAGTGATGTCTTAGGTTCTAGCCCAACAACAGATTCTATTGGAGATAAAGACACCGTATCTTTGTTTGCTGAATTTCAAATACCGGTTACAGAGTCAATCCAAGCTCAATTGGCTATAAGGCATGAGGATATCTCAGATGCCGGTACTACCACAGTCGGTAAATTTGCGATTGGGTGGGATGCGACAGATTGGTTATTGGTTCGAGGTTCAACTCAAACTGCTTTCAGGGCGCCTAACTTAGTTCAGGTAAATCAAGCTCAGGTAGCACGCTTCGGTTCTAGAATTGATGCCGTGTACAAATATATTACTGAGAACAATACCACTACCGCTTCAGGTATGGACAGCGATTCAAAATATACGATCCAGCGTTTCGCCACAGGAGCTGAAAATTTGCAATCTGAGGAGTCTACCAACTCATCAATTGGATTTGTTATTCAACCTGAACAGCTTGAAGGTTTGACCATTACCTATGATGCATGGAAGATCGAAAAGGACAAAACGATTGGATTGTTCGGTCGTGATAACCATACGGTACTTGATTTAGCAATGCTCATTGAGAATGGGGCTAGCAACTGCGATTCATTCACTGGTAATTCGGCAGTTCTAAGAGATACCGACGAACTTGATGACGGTGTTCTTGCTCTGTTTGCCACCGCTGGAATCTGTCCTGTAGGTCAAGCTTATAGGGTTACTGATGAATATATCAATATGGCTAAGCGAACTCTGGAAGGACAGGATGTAGGAGTCAACTATAACTTTGATACCGATTTAGGCACCTTTAGATTCAGATACAATGCTACCTTCACTGATACCTTTAAGCAGGTACCAACGGGTAATTTTAGTACGATTCAAAATGCACAGGCTTCTGGCGCCATTCCTGACTATATCGTCTTAAAAGGATTTGGTGATCTTCTTGGCATAGATGGTAACTACGATGAGAAACATTCAATGAAGTTATCATGGAGAAAGGGCGACTGGGGTGCTTCTTTGTCAGGTTTGAAGAAAGGTAGTTTTACTCAAAGCAGCTTAACCTTGGGGGACGGTACGAAGTATAATATACCTTCAATGACTACTATGGATGCTTCAGTTTATTACAAATTTAAAGTTGGCGATGGTTCTGCCAGAATTAAATTTGCGGTGAAAAATTTGGAAGACACTAGAGCACCTACTGCTGATAGATTTTTTGGATTCTTCGCTGATGCCCACCAAGACTATGGAAGGAACTACTACCTAAGTCTGAAAGTTGATATGTAGTAAGCACGCACCTAAAAAAGGGAGCCCCTAGCTCCCTTTTTTATGCATTTAATATTTTTATGGTTTTTGTAAATGTTGCGACTAATCGTATTTTTATCGACGCAATTTATGTTCATCGAAGTCATGGCTTCTGAGAACATAAAGCCCCAGAATCGGGGGATAGCGTCAACAGCCCACCCTTTAGCCACACAAGCTGCTGCAGATATCTATCGCCAGGGAGGTAACAGTGTTGATGCAGCCATTACTGTGTCATTTGTACTATCTGTGGTTGAACCAACAATGAGTGGATTGGGTGGTCGTGCTCAGGCGATACTGCGCACTGCCACTGGGGAGTTTATTGGCTATAACGGTATGACCGAAATACCCCAAGGCTTTGTTAAAACCGAAAATATGCCAGATTCTGGCTATTCCACAATCGCAACTCCAGGCTTGATAGCGCTATTGTGGGATATGCATGAAGAATATGGCGAGCTTCCCTTTGAGGAGCTTTTAAAGCCTGCAATAAAATATGCAGAGAAAGGATTCTATATTTTACCTGGAGAAGCGGAGAGGCATAAATCAGCTGTATCAGAGATTAATAAAAGCAAGGGAATGGCTGGTGCATTTTTGAAGTCTGATGGAAGTTCGTTTGTTTCGGGCGAGTTACTGAGACAGCCAGTTTTGGCGCATACGCTAAAACAAATAGCTGACGATGGGGCTGATGCATTTTATGAAGGTGAAATTGCAAAATTAATGAGTCAAGATATTATTGATAATGGAGGTTTTGTCACCTTACAGGATCTTGAAGATTATCAAGTATTACCGGGTCGCTATATTAGTATTCCTTATCGAGGTTTTAACATTCATACCCTAGCTGCGCCAGCGGGTGGAGGATTAATTGCCAAAACGCTCATGTTACTCAATACTTTTGATGTTGCCAGTATGGATGAACGACGTTGGGCCGCTTTAGTGAGTCAAGCTTTGGCGATTAGCATTGAGTCGATGAGTGATAATTATTACGAGAAAGATCTTGACGTGTTGTTGGATCAAACCTGGGCGCCAAAAGAGCGAAAGCGAATATTAATACCCAGATCCAGTTCAAGCGTCAGAAGCTTGGACATATCCTTCTCCAAAAAGTTTGATACTAACTGGGTAGGTGAGCCTGGAGCTCATACTTCTCATTTTGTGACGGCCGACTGCAGTGGACTAGCAGTGTCGTTAACACAAACCATAGGGCCAGTATTCGGTGCTAAAGCGGCCACGCCAAATCTGGGCTTTGCCTATGCCGCTACTATGGGTGGTTATCTTAGAACTGGTCCACAAATTCCGGGTGAGAGACCAAGAACATCGATAGCACCAGTTTTTGTTACTAAAAACAATAAAATTGTTTTGGCACTTGGTGCCGCGGGCGGCATCCGCATTCCATCAGCCATTGTGCAAACCGTATCTCGTTTTATTGATCAAGGGAAAACTCTATCTGAGGCTATTGCCGCTCCTAGAATTCACCCTAAGCAAAGTATTGATGAGAATAATCGTAGAGTTATTGATTTGCTGGCTTTTGAAGCTGAAACTAGCGCTCCAGGCTGGAGTCAGGCGGACCTAAATTATTGGCGCACTCAGGGATTTAATGTATCTGAGGTGGATAAACATGCTTCATTTGGGCGTGTGCACGCAATAACGAAACAGAATAATGTTCTGAAAGGAACCGCTGATCCCGATTGGGAGGGATCAGCTAGCGATCAAATGATTTGTGGCGAAGTAGCTAATTAATTATTTGTTTTATTAATTAACATTATCATCCCTTTGTTGAAGGGAACAAGTATTTACAACGGAAAAAACTTAATGAAAAAGCCTAATCTCTTAACAAATTGGATCTTTAGTTTTGTAGTTCTTGCAGGGACTAGTTTCTCGGTATTGTCCAAAGAAGCTGCCATTATCGATCCAAAATCCAGATTTCATTCGGTTTACGGATCATCGGGGATGGTTGTTTCTCAAGAAATTTTGGCAAGTACCGTGGGAGCTGAGATTTTAAGCCAAGGAGGCAATGCAATAGATGCTGCAGTAGCGACTGGCTTTGCTCTTGCGGTCACCCTGCCTCGGGCCGGTAATCTTGCAGGTGGCGGGTTTATGATGGTTTATCTTGCAGATAAAGAAAAAACCATTGCTTTAGACTACCGGGAGATGGCACCGTCAGGAGCGACTCGTGATATGTTCCTTGATGCTCAGGGCGATGTTGATAATCAACGCGCTCGCTTCAGCATAAATTCCTCAGCGGTTCCTGGTACCGTTGCTGGGCTCCTCCACGCCCATAAAGAATACGGCTCTTTAAGTTTATCTAAAGTGATTAATCCTGCAATAGAGCTTGCTAAAAGTGGGTTCAATGTTAGCGTCGATTTATCCACTTCTCTTCAGTCCAGGGCTTCAAGGCTGAGTAAAAATAAGGCCTCACGGGGCTATTTTTATAAGAAAAATGGAGATCTCTATCAGCCTGGTGAGAAGTTTGTGCAATCGGATCTTGCTGCCACCTTGCGGCGAATTCGAGATAGAGGTCGTGAGGGATTCTATCAAGGCAAAACTGCAGAGTTACTTCTACAAGAGATGAAACGGTCAAACGGGTTGATCACTAGAGCAGACCTAGACAATTACAGGGTCGAGACACGAGAACCAGTGTGTGGCAATTATAAAGCTAATAAGGTTTGCGCGATGCCTCCTCCCTCATCAGGTGGCGTACATTTAGTGCAGATGCTCAATATGCTTGAGGGTTGGGATATTGAACAACTTGGACATAATAGCGCAGCTTATATCCATAGGTTAGTGGAGGTAATGCGTCGTGCCTATGCTGATCGTAGCGCTTATTTAGGTGATCCTGACTATTATGATGTGCCAGTCGAGCAACTTATTGACAAGCGATATGCTGCGTCCCTGCGAGAGGCTATTGATCTAAAAAAAGCAGGACTTTCATCTAATGTTCAGCCCGGTTTAGACGTCGATGCAGATGAATTGTCAAAAGGACGTTATCTAGCAGCTAATGAGCCCGTTGAAACTACGCATTTCTCGACCTGGGATAAGTGGGGCAACGTGGTTAGTAGCACCACCACTTTAAACTTCTCTTATGGAAGCGGTATTTCAGTGGCAGGTGCCGGATTTTTACTCAACAATGAAATGGATGATTTCTCTGCGAAGGTTGGCTCTCCAAATGGCTTTGGACTGATTGGTGGCGTAGCTAATGCTATCGAACCGGGAAAGCGACCCTTATCTTCTATGACTCCGACTATCGTATTCAATACTGATGGCAAACCCACATTAGCAACTGGTAGTCCTGGGGGTAGCACGATCATCACGGTTGTTCTGCAAACTGTGCTCAATGTTTTGGCATTTGATATGGGAATCGCAGAGGCCTCTTCAGTTCCCCGAATTCATCACCAGTGGTTACCGGATCAAGTTTATTTTGAATCTGGGATTTCTAACGACACCTTGCAAATGTTACGAAATATGGGCCATACAGTTGCTAAAAACCCCAGAATATTGGGGGCAACCCAAAGTATTCAAAAGGGCCCTCACAGTGTTATCCTCGGTGCCTCAGACCCTCGTCGCCAGGGTGCTGGCGCTGTGGCTGAGTAGGATTGGCCGCCGCGGTTTAATAAGTTGCCTTTGGTATTGGAGTATTAGTAAGCGTTAGCTATATTTCATCTCAGATTTAGTCCTCTTGGCCTCAAACTTAAACCTTTAAAGTTTAAAAAGTCTATGGTCAATAGAATGATTAATCGGTTGATTTGTGGCTATCTACTTAAAGGGTTTACCAAACTAAAAGGAATTATTTTTTATATTTCCGAGTCTAATGTTAACTTTGTAATCAATGACTTTTTTCTTACCTGACCGAAAGTACAGTTGCCTGATTTCTTACCTTAAACTACACTTTATAATTTGATCTGATTGCGCAGTATTAGTCATTATCATAAGGATTCGACAATGAGAATTTCGTTAAGCCAGAAGATTATTTCATTTATCAAATACTCTAGCACAGTTATCGCTGCCGCTTTACTCGTTGCCTGTGGTGGTGGGGGCGGGGGCGGTGAAATAACTGCCCCCCCCGTAGTAGTTGATCCAGGATCTGGTTGGGTAGCTGGAGAGTATGATGACTGGCGATTGGATTCTATGCGAAATATTTGTGCAAACCCTCGCACGACCGGTGGCTACAGTGATACTCAAGGAGATGTCACTGATGAGAACTTTTGGATTCGCTCTTACAGCAACGATACCTATCTATGGTATTCAGAATTGCCAGATATTGACCCGGGCACAGTAAGTAGTGCAGAAGATTATTTTGACCTAATGGTAACTGAAGGCCTATCACCCACTGGGAATCCTAAAGATCAGTTCCACTATAGCCAAGACACTGAGGAATATAATAATTATTACTCTGGAGTGTCTGCTGGATACGGGGTGAGATTTTTTATTATCGAAAGCTCTCCTCCTCGTAAAATAGTCGTCGGTTATAACGAACCCAATACACCTGCTTCAGATAATAATTTATCTCGTGGCGCGGAAATCATTTCTATTGATGGGGAGAATATCGAAGATAGTAACAATGTGGACGCATTGAATGCTGGTTTGTTCCCAGTAGCTGTGGGCGAGTCACACACGTTTGTTGTCAAAGATCTTAATGCTACCGAAGAGCGCACTTTTACGATGGTTAGTGCAGAGACGACCTCTATGCCAGTGAAGAATGTCAGTACATTTGATGTTGCGGACTCTAAAGTGGGTTATTTCACATTTAATTCTCACATAAAACCTGCAGAGACACAGTTAATAAATGCTATTAATGAGCTTAAAGCGGAGGACGTAGACGAACTGGTCGTTGATCTTAGATACAACGGAGGAGGTTACTTAACCATCGCAGCGGAACTTGCTTACATGATTGCCGGCCCAGCTTCCGAGGGTCGAGTTTTTGATGAGCTCACCTTTAATGACAAGTACACTGAGAGAGATCCCATTAACAATAATGTATTAGAGCCCTCAAGATTCTATTCCACTGCCGCAGGGTTTGACGCGCCAACTGATCCAACACCAGCTGGAGCGACACTACCGTATCTTGGCTTGTCTAGAGTATTTGTGCTCTCAAGTGGAGGTACAGCCTCAGCAAGTGAGGCGGTCATCAACGGATTAAGAGGTGTCGATGTTGACGTTATTCTTATCGGTGAGGCGACACGCGGCAAACCTTATGGATGGTACGCATTAGATAATTGTGGTACCACTTACAGCACCATTCAATTTAAAGGCTCTAACGAGAAAGGATTTGGAGATTTTAGCGACGGCTTTTTGCCTGTCGCCAGCGCTGATCTTTCAGGTGCAGAGGTGACGGGCTGTATCGTGCCTGATGATCTTTCTAATTTGCTGGGCGATTCCAACGAAGGGCGCTTATCAGCGGCATTAACCTACATCGAAACTGGAGCCTGCCCGGTGGATGCCAACTCTGCACTAACCACTTACCATAGAGATTCGAAAGCAGGTAAGTTACACCCACTATCTGCGGTGTCGGGCAAATTGATTCAGCCTGAATTAGGGAAAGTTGTCAGATAATATAGAAAGCCAGCCGTGCACAACAGTGCATGGTTGCCGAGCTTTTCTAGTCTTCTCTCCTGCAAAATTCTATGCAATATGTGACGCCCAACACATTCGTTTGTATAAAAGAGTATTAAACACTGCAAATCTAATAGGAGTGATGTGCTTGTTTGCCCCTGTGTGTATACTTGTGCGCTACTAAATTAACCATTATTTAGTGCTGGGGCTTATAAACATAAACAACTAGAAAGAAGAGATTCCAATGACCAAGCAACATAATCCGAGTAAAAATTACCGAACATTTGTCTTGATACTACTCACCTTGGTATATAGTTTTAATTTTATTGATCGGCAAATTGTTGGAATTTTAGCCCCTTTTATACAAAAAGATTTGGATCTTACGAATACTCAGATGGGTATGCTTACTGGGCTGCTTTTTGCTGCTTTATATACCGTTGTTGCTATTCCCATCGCTTGGTTAGCAGACCGCTATAGCCGAGTTAATATTCTGTCTATCGCATTGGCCACATGGAGTGGATTCACAGCTCTATTTGGTCTGGCTGGTAACTTTTTGCAAATCGGCCTTGCTCGAATGGGTGTCGGTATCGGAGAGGCGGGGGGTAGCCCAGCATCACATTCTATTATTTCCGATTTGTATCCTAAAGAAGAAAGAGCGGGTGCGCTTGGTGTTTATTCTATGGGCATCCCCTTGGGCGTAATGGCTGCTTATTTTGTTACGGCATCCTTGGTAGGTTCCTCAGGCGAAGAAGTTAACTGGCGTAGAATTTTTGTGTTACTTGGAGTTACCGGAATTGGTTTAGCTGTTGTTGTGAGGCTAGTGCTGCGGGAACCTGTTCGTGGTGCAATGGAATTTGATAGCACTGCAAACGTGGTGCAGCCACCATTTATGGAATCATTAGTGACATTGTTAAAGATCCCATCCTGGTGGTGGATGTGCTTCGGTATTGCTTTTGGGTCTTTTGTTTCCTATTCATTTTCCGCCTGGCAGACAAAATATTTATTACTGCTTAATCCTGATTTCAATTTCCAGACCCTCCTTATCATTTTGGGTATCATTAACGGCACTACCTATGCTGGGGGAACATTTTTAGGTGCGAGGCTTGCCGATAAGTGGGGGGCGAAAAATATTCGAGTCTACGGTTGGCTTCCGGCAATTGCTATTTCCTTATGTTTACCCATAGGCATTGCTAGTTTTTGGGTTCCTTCAATCGAGGCTCACTTAATACTGACTACTTTATTTTTGCTCTTTATGGGCATGTATCTTGGGCCGAGCTTTGCTATAGCACAAACATTAGCCCCTATTAATCAGAGGGCAATGTCGACAGCTTTATTCTTTTTTATACTTAATCTAGTAGCTTTGGGTGGCGGACCCACGATTACAGGTTGGATGATTGATGTCTTTAAAGATAGTAGTGCTGACCTTGAGTCAACGCGTTATGCGTTGACAGTAACCTGTTTAATGTTTATTCCATCAGTACTCAGCTTTTTGGTTGTTGCTCGGGTGCTACCCAAAGATTGGGCAGCTGCAGAAAAAAGGAATTTAGAATTAGCTAAGGGCGGCGAATAAGTTGAGTCGCTTTTAGTTCATTTCTGTAATCGCTTGGTACGTAAGATTTTTGAATTCTGCCCTAACATTTTGGGGGTAGGGGATCATCTGCATCAAAAGGATAGCGGTTAAGTTCTCTTTGGGGTCACACCAAAAATCCGTGCCAAATATACCGGCCCATCGAAAGTTTCCTTTGGAGCCTGAAGCTGTCTTGGGAGCTTCCGTTTTAAGACCAAAACCTAAACCAAAACCGGTTGTTCCTGCTATTCCCGGTCTCGGGTCATATTTGAGCTGCTGATCATAAGTTAGTTGATTGCGTGTCATTAAATCGATTGTGGTCGGGCTTAGAATCCTAACGCCGTTGAGCTCTCCACCGTTAAGCATCATTTGAGCGTATCTAATGTAGTCCGATGCCGTGCTTACTAGACCGCCTCCAGCGGAGAGAAATGATACATTATTAGCAAAGTCACTAGTTTCTGGACGGTCGACGACAATTAGTTTTCCAGTCTGATCGATGGTGTGGAGCGTCCCAAATCGGTTCAATTTATCCGTGGGCACTTCAAAAAAAGTGTCTTTCATCCCTAGAGGCTGGAATAATCTTTCTTCCATAAAGGTGTCAAGCGGTTGACCGGAAACTTTTTCTATAACTGCACCTAAGATGTCCACCGAAAGGCTATATACCCATTGGGTGCCTGGTTGATATTGCAAAGGAATTGGTCCGATGGCGGCTACCAGATCATCTAATGTTTTGAGTTGACTCTCGGGAGTATCATTATTGGCGATGCTCCTAAAATTAAACCTATTGTTTTCCCCAAACATGGCTTCACGATACTGTTGATCAATGGGAGAGTTACCAAAAATCCCATAGGTTAGACCCCCAGTGTGGCTCATCAGCTCTCGAATAGTAAATGGATGTGTAGCGTCAACTAATTCGCCATCCACCAATACTTTTTTATCTTTAAAGGCAGGTAAATACTTATCAACAGGATCATCTAGCAGTAACTTCCCCTCTTCAAAAAGTATCATTGCTGCGGTAGTCGCCACTGGTTTTGTCATAGATGCGATACGAAATAATGAGTCATGCTTCATCTCTGAGCCGGTATCGAAATTGAGGGTACCTACTTGCTCAAAGTGCACTATCTTTCCATTTCTAGCGATAATTGTCTGAATGCCTGCGACTTTACCTTCGTCCACATACCGTTGCATGTGAGGTTTAATTTTGGCTAATCGCTCGCTAGACATGCCAACACGCTCAGGTTTAATGATTCTTAAATCCTCACCATAAGCTAGTGGAAAAATGAACATTAGAAGGACAAGCAAGACTCTTGAGAACATTATTTAGCAACCCTCTTTTTTAAGTTTGTTAGTGGCTTTTAACGTTAAATCAAAGCCACTTAAATAGTAACTGAATAAGTATGTTCAGCATAGCTAATCAAGCTTAGAAGGCTCTGAAATTACCGTACGGTACGAGTTTACCTACGGTTACTACTTGTTTCATGATCAACTTTACGGCATTCTGATGTTAGATATAACCACTAATGAAGTGGGGGGCTTTTGATGGTTAAATATTTAGGATGGCAACGAATGTCTGTTTCTGTAGCGTACCTTATTTCAAGTGTCGCGCTGTCACTTGCGATTATTCCTTCCGTAATGTCGGAGCAGTTGACAGAAATGCCCAATTCATCGTCTCCAGCAAATGCCCAGGTCTATTTTTTATCGCCAACGAATGGCCAAGTATTTAACGCCGCAGATTCCGAGGGTATCGCCGTTGAATTTGGCTTAAACGGGATGAAGGTATCTCCAGCAGGACTTGCGGTACCTGACTCAGGACACCATCATCTGCTGATTAACATGAATGAACTTCCAGATCTTACTAAGCCGTTGCCAGCAAGCGATCAGGTGTTGCATTTTGGTAAGGGCCAGACAAGCACAAGGATTCAGTTGCCTCCAGGCTCCCATCGGTTACAGCTCGTTTTGGGTAATCATATCCACATTCCTCACAATCCTCCTGTGATGTCTAAGGTTATTGAAATAGAGATTAAATAGGCATCTCAATCTTGAGTGATCGGGCATAGTCATGGTGATTTACATGGTTTTGATGTAATCTACTGATCTGCACAACGGCATTTTAAACGGAGTATGTATGGGTCTTGATAAAGGATTACAAGGAAGAAGAAATTTTATTAAGAAATTTGGTATTGCCACGGCGGGTGTATCAGCATCTGCACTTTTGGCAAACGGTGCCCAGCAGATTAAGCAGAGTGGCGATTTGGCTAAGGACGAACTAGATCGATTATCTAAAGCCTATAGCGACTTAGATAAACGTACGCAGCTGATTATGCGTGGTATGTTTGTATTGCTGGGAATTGATGTTCTTCTGTTGGTTTAACAGGTCAGTGGTGCAAGCCAAGTCCTTTTTGAGTAATCCGTGAATAATATTAACCGCTTTGTTGTCATCATCACCGTATTTATGACGCTCTCAGTCGTCGTCGTTGGCATATCACAGCAGGATAAAAACCCACTGCCAGACTTCACCCAGTATCAGAATGTTAAAGCCAAAAAATCAGCCTTCTTTAATTATATTTTGCCCCTTGTGCAGGCTCAGAATACAACCATAAAAAATCAGCGGGAGCAGCTTGCTGAACTAAAGCATCTCTCCGAACAAGAATACAGTCGGTCTCATCGAAAGCTCATCTTGGACCTTGCCAAGGAGTACCGTCTTAATTCTGAGTCAGTTACAAAAAAAGAGGTTGCAGAGCTATTACTTCGGGTCGATCAAGTGCCTGCCTCTTTAGCCTTGGCTCAAGCTGCTATGGAATCTGCTTGGGGAACGTCTCGATTTGCCGTGCAGGCGAACAATCTTTTTGGTCAGTGGTGCTATCAGAAGGGCTGTGGATTAATACCATTGCGACGAAACGCAGGCAGTACTCATGAAGTCGCCAAATTCGATTCAGTAAGCGATGCAATAAAATCTTACTTGAAAAATATTAATACTCATCGTGCTTATGCGGACCTTCGCAATGATCGAGCCTCTCTTCGCTCCGCAGGAGAACCAATTACCGGGCACCAGTTGGCCGAGGGTCTGATTGATTACTCAGAGTTACGCGAGGCTTATGTGCATGAGATTCAAGCGGTCATTAGAATCAACAAACTAGGTCAGTACGACTAGCCTACTGAATAAACTAGCATTACTAATTTTGTTTCAGTAAATTTTGCAATTCACCACTCTCTATTAACGCCCGCATATCGCTCGATCCACCGATCAAGGTGCCATTAACAAAAACCATTGGGAAAGTTGGCCAACCCGTCCACATCTTAAGCGCATTGCGTCGTCGCCACTCTTTAAAGTAATTACCGTATTCTAAATACATATGGTCGACACCAATTTCATCGAGTGCTTTTCGCGCCCTTTTTGGCGCAGGGTTTTGAGCCATGCCCACTATCACCAAAGCATTTTCGTTAATAGCTTCCTGAACCTCGGTGACGATATCGGCATAGTTAGTTTCAATAACATTGAGTGCTTTGGGGTGTATCTTTGTTGCATCTAGTATCTGCCGAGCCATTGTTGATCCTTAATATCTCATAATATACGGGTTGGAGTAGAGGTTGATCCTTTATACCTCGATAGATATTGATTGTCGATGTAATTTACTGTCAATCCAGATCGAATACCCTCACTATTGAGTTACGTAGCTATTTATACTTAAAATAGTTGAACAATAGATTAGGCTAGCCAATTTATGAGTACTGTCTCAAGAGTCGTTTTGGTCACTGCTGGTGGGTCTGGAATAGGATTTGCCATTGCCAAGTACTTTGTTAAGCAGGGTGATGAAGTCCACATATGTGATGTGGACCAATTGGCCATCGATAAAGCTCTGACTGAATTGCCGACTATGACTGCAACCTGCGCTGAGCTGACCCAGGTAGATCAAGTTGATACTGTTTTTGATGACCTTCAAAAAACTCATGGTAAGTTAGATATTTTGGTCAATAACGTCGGTGTTGCTGGGCCTACTGCCGCTGTTGAAGATATTCTTCCGCAAGAATGGAATGACACTATCAGTGTCGATCTAAACAGTATTTTTTATGTCACGCGCAAAGCTGTCCCTCTACTCAAAAAGTCTAAGGGATTAATGATCAATATGTCATCCAACGCAGGTTTGTTTGGATGCCCTCTGCGTTCTCCCTATGCCGCTGCCAAGTGGGCGATCGTTGGGTTAACAAAAACTTGGGCCATGGAACTTGGACCCTTTGGGGTGCGGGTGAATGCTCTTTGCCCAGGCAGTGTAAATGGCCCTCGCATTGATAAAGTCATAGAGCTCGATGCCGAAGCACGCGATATTCCTGCAGCCACAGTGCGCGAGTTATATTTACAACAGAATTCCCTTGGTGTGTTTGTAGAGGCGGATCACATCGCACAGACAGTCCATTTTTTGTGTTCATCGGCTGCTCAACATATTTCAGGGCAGGCCATTCCAATCGATGGACATACAGAAACCCTATCTAGCTAAAATATTAAAATAGCAATCACTTCAAAAGCAATGGAGAAGAAATTATGAAAGCAGCATGGTTTGAAAATTTTGGTTCTCCAGAAGATGTGCTTCAGGTGGGTGAGCAGCCACAACCCATTGCCGAAGAGGGTCAGGTATTGGTTAAATTGGTTACCAGCGGAGTGAATCCGTCAGATGTTAAAAAGCGTGCAGGCTCATTCCCTAACTTATTAGATGGGGGTTTAGTTATTCCCCATAGTGACGGTGCCGGAGTTATTGAAGCCGTGGGTAATGGCGTTTCACCACGTCGAATTGGAGAGCGCGTGTGGGTATATCAGGCTCAATATGGGCGACGACTGGGCACAGCAGCCGAATACGTTACCTTGGAGACTCAACGTGTCATAAAGCTACCTCATAATACTAATTTTGACGTGGGAGCCTGCATGGGTATTCCAGCCATGACTTCTCATCGTTGCGTACATGCAGATGGAGATATTCAGGGCCAAACCCTGCTAATAACTGGTGGTGCTGGAAGAGTAGGCTACTATGCTATCCAATGGGCCGTCATGGCTGGTGCAGAGGTTATCTCTACAGCCAGTAACTCTTCAGATCGAGATCTCTGCCTAGCTCTGGGCGCTAAGGCAGTAGTAAATCATCGAGAGGAAGATTGGGGTCAACAGGTTTTAGTAGCGACCAGCGGAAAGAAAGTAGATCGAGTGATTGATGTAGAGTTTGGCGCTAACTTACCACAAATACTTGGTTGTATAGCACCCAATGGAGTCATCGCAACTTACTCATCAACCCAAGTAAAAACCCCCTCACTGCCATTTTTAGACATGATGTACATGGACCTGACTCTACGAATGGTGATTGTATATGCCATGCCCGAATCGGCAAAGCAGGCGGCCATTGAAGCTATCAGCATTGCGTTAGAGCAGGAAAAATTGGAACACCGCGTGACACACGTGGTACCTCTAGAGAAAATATCTAAGGCCCATGAACTCATAGAGACTGGTGGTTTTGGCGGCAGTGTTGTTGTGTCTATGGAGTCATCAGAATGAACCTGACCCAAAAGCTTGGTATAAAAGTTGGCCTTGGCTTTATGTTAGTTATACTGAGCGCTTGTGAGTCTGAGACCGACACAGATGTCATTGTAAAACCACAGATTCAGTTAGACGCCACATCAACTATTATTGGCCAAAGATCAGAGGATGGCAGAACAGAGTCTTTTCTAGGGGTTCCTTTTGCTCAGCCTCCTGTGGGTGATCTTCGTTGGGCACCACCGCTGCCACTAACCAAAATAGAAAGTCCTTTTAACGCAACTAATTTCGCCCCAGCCTGCATGCAAGCAGATCGCATAACCCAGTGGTATAAAAAGGTAGTCAAAGGATTTGGTGGTAACCCTGATGTTGTTCAGGCGCCAGCGGTTAGCGAAGACTGCCTGTATTTAAATATTTGGCGGCCTACAAAGATCAGTCAGAGTGGTCAGTCATTACCTGTCATTGTCTATATACATGGTGGTTCAAATAAAGCTGGATGGTCTTACGAGCCAAATTATATGGGTCATAACATGGCCGCTGACGGTGTTATCGTTATTTCCATTGCCTATAGACTAGGTGCTTTAGGCTTTTTTTCTCACCCTGAATTCGAGAATTCAAATTTTGGATTGCTCGACATGGTGGAGGCTCTGCAATGGATCAACCGAAATATCGATGCTATTGGCGGTGACGCCTCAAGAATTACCCTTATGGGAGAGTCTGCGGGTGCTGGTAATATCGACTATCTAATGGCTATACCATCTAGCGTGGGTTTGTTCTCAAGGGCTATTCACCAAAGCTCAGGGTCTGCCATAACAAATAGAAGTACTCAGCAAGAGCACACTATCCTAGGGATAGAGTTAGCAAAAACACTACTGAGTACGGAGACTGACAACTTAGCTGATCAACTCAGAGCAGTTTCTGCGGAGCGGGTTATAACCGTCGCAGAAGAAGTCTATTCAGGCCATTATTTTGATGTCGCAGTAGATGGCCAAAGTGTCTACGAGCCATTCGGCGACACACTTAAGGCCAAAAATTTGCATACGGTAGATCTCTTAGTGGGCTCCAATGAACATGAGTCTCTGATGTATTTAGACGAAAACCAGACCGTTGATGGTTGGCTGGAATCTCAGGTTGGATCGGAAGAAGCTAACAGACTAAGACAAATGATTGACCATATACCTAATGGCAGAGACCAATTAAACAGTCTCAGCACGGCAGCTTCTTTTATGTGCCCTGCCTTAACTCTAGCTGAGGAGATCTCCAAAATGGAGGGTACCTCATGGTTTTATTTCTTTAATCGCCAGAGAGAAGGCGAAGTCGCGGCATCCATGGGGGCTTATCACGGAGCTGAATTACCCTATATTTTTGATACCCACGATGATTGGCTGCCCACCTCAAAATCTGATCGAGAGCTTACTCAAGTCATGAAGAATTACTGGGTCAATTTTGCTAAAACGGGTGATCCAAATCAGGCCACTTTGACTGAATGGCCGGTATTTACTGCTGAATCTTCAGAGGTATTAATTTTGGGTGATAGGGTGGTCTCATCACGACATCCCAATGCTGCTATGTGTAAATTTTTGGGGCCTAGACTGTAAGCTCACTAAGGTTTTTGAAGTGGTTGAGTGCCTCGGGATTAGCTAGAGCATCTGTGTTGGTCACGACTTCATTATGCACTACTTTACGCACCGCTAATTCCACAATTTTGCCGCTAATCGTTCGCGGAATATCAGCCACGGCAATAATTTTAGCAGGCACGTGGCGGGGTGTTGCTTCTCGACGAATAGTTTGGCGAATTGTCTTCTCAAGGTCAGGCGTTAACGCAACACCTGCTTTCACGACCACAAACAGAACTACACGCACATCATCATCCCAGGTCTGACCGATACATACACTATCAATAATCTCATCCAGTTTTTCGACTTGACGATAGATTTCAGCGGTACCAATACGCACGCCACCAGGGTTCAATACCGCATCTGAGCGCCCATGTATCACCATGCCACTATGCTCGGTGATCTCCCCGTAGTCGCCCTGCGCCCAGATACCAGGATAGGTATCAAAATAGGCATCTAGATATTTCTTATTGTCGGTATCGTTCCAAAAATAGATGGGTGCATTTGGAAAGGGTTTGGTACACACCAACTCGCCTTTTTGCTCAACCACCGAATTGCCATGGTCGTCCCAAATGTCCACCGCCATACCTAAACCGCGACATTGAATCTCGCCCTCCCAAACTGGCAAGCAAGGGTTGCCCAATACAAAGCAAGATAGAATATCAGTACCCCCAGAGATAGATGCTAAACAGAGATCAGTTTTTATATCTCGATAAACATACTGAAAACTCTCATGAGACAACGGTGATCCAGTGGATAAAATTGTGTTTAGCGTTTCTAGATTGTGAGTTTTCCTTGGTTTTACATCGGCTTTCTCCAGCGCTGCTATATACTTCGCACTGGTGCCAAATACTGTAACCTGTTCTTCTTCAGCCATATCAAAAAGTGATTTAGGCTCTGGATAAAAAGGTGAGCCGTCAAATAATACCAATGTCACCTCAGAAGCGAGGGCACTAACTAACCAGTTCCACATCATCCAGCCACAGGTAGTGTAAAAAAATATCTTGTCAGCAGGCTTTAAGTTCACATGCAATTGGTGTTCTTTAAGGTGTTGGATCAATGTGCCACCAGCTCCGTGCACAATACACTTCGGTACACCCGTAGTGCCTGAGGAGTACATAATATACAGAGGATGATTAAAGGGCAGTTGCTCAAAGGCTAATTCAGGAGTGTTCTTAGAGACTAGAAACTCATTAAAAATCACAGCCTTTCCATGCGCTGGTAAATCAGCCAGTTGTTCAATAACAGGCACAACCACCAGCTGTTCAATACTGTCAATGTTGTCACATATTTGCTGGAGAGTGGGGATGGAGTCGATGGTCTTACCGTTATAGTAATAACCGTTACAACCGAACAATAGTTTGGGTTTTATCTGCCCAAAGCGGTCCATTACTCCATTAATACCAAAGTCAGGTGAGCATGAAGACCAAATAGCGCCAATACTAGTAGTAGCCAACATGGCAACCACAGTTTCGCACACATTGGGCATAAATCCGGCAACGCGGTCACCGCATTCAACACCCACAGAACGCATGGCCGCGGCACATTGTTTAACCTGCTCATAGAGCTGACCATAACTTAGGGTTGTTCGGCTGCCATTTTCTAAACGTCCTACAATGGCAATCTTATCACTGCGATTACGTAATAAATTTTCAGCAAAATTAAACCGAGCACCAGCAAACCAGGTTGCTCCAGGGAATTGATCAGCATCGGTTAATATAGAGTCCCAATCAACTGATGCTTTGATTCCGGTATAGTCCCAAACTTCAGCCCAAAAGCTCTCGGGGTTGTCAATAGACCACTGGTGAAACTCATCGTAGTTGGCACTAGGAAGTGACAATTTTTCTGACACCACACCTATAAACTGGTGCAAGTTAGTGCTTTTAATTTGTTCGTGGGTGGGTCGCCATAGCGCTGGGGATAACTCTGCTACAGACATCTAAAATCTCTCTTTTTAAATTGCCATAATCTGTGGCGTAGAAGTATATCGTATTTGCTCTACATTACGTTATGGAGCAAAGGCATAACGACAATACAAAACTTTGATAGGGTATTACTGAATCAGTGCTGATCTTAACTGCTCAAGAGCAATCCGATCATTTTTGCTCTTAGCATCTATGACCGCCTGAATATCATCATTGGGAATGGTTAGCGATAGGACATAGTGTTCAATTTTAAATCCAGCGCTGTCAAATTCAATGACACCTGACCCCCTGCATACTCCCATCCAGGTATCCAGCAGCTCATCAAACCAAATGAGGGTTTTTGACTCATTGATATAAATGTTTCTTTCTAGGGTTTTGAAATCCCAAGCATCACCTTTATCAAAATGGGGCTTGCTGTAGGCTTCAAACTGTTGCTTGGTCCAATTCTCTGACGTATCAGTGCCTATAAATACAGATTGGGTATCCATTTTCCCGAAATAATTCTCAAAATTAGCATCAGATGCCGCTTGGTGCCAACTGTCCATAAAGGCATTCGCATTTTTAATTATTTCGATCTCTGTAACATTCTCAATATTATTTTGAGTGGCACAAGAAGAGACACTTAATAGCAAAAATAAAATAGCAGCGTTTTTGGCCATCAGAGGATTTTACAGTACAAGTCATGATTTAGGTAATCAATAGATTTTAATACTGACGAGCTTGTTATTTATCCTGATCTAGAGCAAACATTGCAAGAAAATTCTTGGATATTACAACACTTGTCATGCCATACTAATTTGTACAGATTTGATGTTACAGAAGTGAGACCGATAACTATGTACAAAGGCACTTACACCCTGATTGGCCAAGAGTTGAGTATGTTTACGCGCAAGCTTGAGGCCCAGTTGCGTTATCAAGGCATACCCTACGTGTGGCAGTACAAAACAATGGCCTCAGCTTCAGAGATTGAGGCGCGGGCGGGTACACGGTTTATCCCACTTTTAGATACCCCTGATGGTTGGCTACTGAACGACACAATAAGTATCGGCCCTATGTTACATGACCGCTTTAGTCATCAGCCTGTAATTCCATCGAGCCCAAACCAGCGAAGTCTATGCTTTGTGCTTGAGGACTTCTTTAACCATTGGTTGCCGCGACACGCATTGCATTCGCGCTGGTGTTACCCAGAGACAGTGGCAGCGGCAGGCAAAAATTTTGGTATGAACCTTCTTTTAGCGAAATCCATAGATGATTCAAGAACCGATACTGAAGAAGAGCAAGTCGCTGGTGTAGGGGCGATGATGCATAATTCTTTTGGCGCGGCAGCCTGCATAGTGCAGGGGGTAGGGGATGATCAGAAAGAAGCCATGCAGAAAGACTTTGGTGTTTTTGTTGACTTGCTGGCAGAACATTTTAAGCACCACAAATTTTTGTTGGGCGATCGCGCATGCATTGCCGACTTTGCTTTGGTAGGACCTTTTAAAGGACACTTTTTACTGGATCCTGAGCCAAAGGCTTGGCTAGGTGATAAGTTGCCTGTATTTGAAGATTATTTGGCTAAGGTTTGGCAGCAGGCTGAAGATGATGCAGGCTGGTTAGCTGATGATGAAATACCAGAAACGCTTGAGCCATTACTAGATTATATGCAGCGCACTTATCAGAAGTTTGCGGCTGCTAGCATTAACGCAGCTCAGGCCAATGAAAAGCTCTTTGACTTGGATGTTGGTTATGGGGTTTTTACCGCAAGATCGATGAAACGTTTAGAAAAAGCACGATTGCATGTTCAAGATGAATTGCGCCGCTGCCAAGCAGGCACTCTGCCATTAAATAAGCAGGGTATCTTAAATTTTTACTTGGATAGCTAAACGCAATTTAATTTGATGTGATCGTTTAGTTTCCTACCTGCAAAATATAATTGGCCACCGCTAACTGGGTCTTAGCATCCAAATAATTTTGCGCAGGCATCTCTGGGTAATCTGATCGCATTGGTGTTGGCGCGTTAATGTAGCTTACCAGTGCCTCAGGCCGGTTGGCATAAAGTGCCTGAATTTCTTGAACTGAAGGGCCAATTAAACGACCAGCATAGGCATGACAACCAGTGCAAACGCCGAGATAAGCAATTTCACCGCGCTCAGAGGGCGCTATAACCCTTGGCTCTGCACCACCAGCAATCAGGTAGTTTTCGATATCATTGGTGTTGGTAAAGTCACAATCTGTAAAGTCGCCAATGCCAACGGTTTTATAACGATGACGATTGATAATACAACTACCCTCTGTAGGGCCTATTTGGAAGATATCAATATCGCCCGTATGTAGTTCAGTAAGTGCAAATGCTTTGACCTCATCAATTGTGTCGTACCCGTTATTGAGCATGACATTGTCAAGAATCATTGCACCGTCAGCATTGGGGTCTGATTCAGGATCAAGAGTTAGATTAGCCGCATTACCGTGATCAGTGATTAAGATGCCTGCAGTTTTATGGTTACTGATGATATTACCTTCTACCACCACATCATCTGCCGCCATAATTAAAATACCCGTCCCTGCAGGTATACCTGCAACCGTAGATCCTGGTGCACCGAAGTTGGGGGTGTTGTTATCCAGAATAAAGTTGTTACGAATAATCACATCATAGGTGTCTTTAACGGGCAACCCAGGGGTGATGAATGCCAAAATACCGCCAGTGTTGTGATGCGTATTGTTGTGCTCAACAATGGCGTGACGGCTATTTTCAATCTCAATGCCTGCGACGCTATCAAATACTTCGTTATAGGCCACATGAATGTTGTCGCTCATACCTACATAGATTGCCGCATCGGCAATGCCGGACACTACATTGTGCTCGATCAACCCGTTCTTACCTAGCTGAGGAAAGATACCGTAAATACCTGTATCGACAATTACATTGTTGCGAATCTCAAAATTATTGCCAGCTTGACTCATAATGCCATTGCCTTTGTAGTCAATAATTTTAAAGTTTTCGATAATGATATTATTGCCTGAGTACAGAATGGCGTCATTGAGTTTTCCTAAGCCATCCAAGGTTGCGCGTTCACCTTCTTTAATTACACCGAGAAGATGGATATCATCTTTATCGATGTATACCGTTTCAGAATAGATGCCGGGCATAACCTGAATAGTGTCCCCGGGTTGGGCTAGCTCAACCGCGGCCTGGATAGAGTCACCAGGATTTATCACATGAATTTCACCTTCTGTGGTGCGTAGCTTCACTGCGCCCTCAGATTTGGCACTTGTCGATTGTTCGACGACATAACCACCGCTATAACTCTTGCCCCCTTTACTACTTGTAATAGTGAGGGTCTCATCACTACTTCCGAGATACCAACCCACGGCGAAGGTGATAGCAGCAAGTGAAATTGCCAAGGTGTTAAGATTTTTCATTATTACTATTCTCCATGTGCTTAAACGACAGGCCAGAGGGCAACTGTGCGGGTGTAATGGGAACTAAGCTTTCATCGCTGAGGGTCTTCATAAAGTCTACCAGTCGATCAAGTTCATTGTCGGTTAAATCAGGCTCTGATATATGCCAGTGTAACAATAAGTCCTCTCCTTCGGGTACCGCATGACCACGCCCCCCAGTATAGAATTCTGCTGCCTCTCTAAGGGTTTTAAAACGACCTGAATGCATGTAAGGGGCCGTTTGGGCGATATTACGCAATGTAGGTACTTTAAAGCCGCCACGCAATACCTTTGATTTAAATGTTTCCTCCGCGCCTATATCTCGCGGCAATCCTTCTGGCTCAGGAGTGCCTATTACCGCAATTTGTTGATTCGTAAACAGCGGTGGGGTATGGCACTGGGAGCAACGAGCCACAAATGATCTAAAAACATTGAGGCCCGCAATCTCATCATCATTCAGAGCATTATGGTATCCATGAGCATACTGATCATAACGACTATTGAGCGATATCAATGAACTCTGAAAAGCAGTTAGAGCAGTGGCTATATTACCAATCGAGATAGGCGCTTTTTGTTCGGGAAACCCCTGTTTAAAAAGACCGACGTAGGTATCGGTATTCTTTAGGCTCATTAATAGTTGCTTGGGTGTATTGCCCATTTCAGCAGGGCTAAATAGTGGGCCTACTGCCTGTTCTTCGAGGCTCTCGGCTCGCGCATCCCAAAAAAATGAAGAGAGAAAAGCACTGTTCCATAGTGTGGGCGCCGATCGTGTCTGTATCTGCCCATTAATTCCTACACTGCGGCCCATGGCATCACTGAAGCCCTGTTTAGGGTTATGGCAGGTGGCGCAAGAAACACTATTGTCTGCTGATAAAATGGGGTCAAAGAATAATAGTCGACCCAGATCAATCTGTTGAGGGCTAAACCCATCCCTAGCTTTGGGTAGGGCAGTTTTAAGACCACCAATGCCACTGTCTTGCAGTGAGTCATAGAGTTGGTACATATGTCGCAGAGAACATCGATTATCTGTCCCTAAACTAAAACTGGGGGGGCAGGTATCGGCTAGCTGAATCTGAATATCACCCTCTTTAGCAAAAGCGCTGGACGCTATAAAAAGTGCCGCACAAATCAAACCAAAGACGCTAAACTTAGCGCTATATTGGCGTTTATAAAGTAAGGCTTTACCCATCTCAAAACCTGAGTCTTTGTTATTACGATTACCCAAAATAGCAGGTAATGCATCAACGATATTTATCGCTATATTGCCATAGGTAAGGGGATAAAGCTTTAGTGAGTTTTGTATTGGTGAGGTAGATGGAGATGGGTAGTACAAAAACACAGACGATGTTGGACTTGTGTGGCCTTAGTACCTGTGGAGATCAACTAATGTGTACAATTTTCTGAGAGACAAGATCGTCTATACGGCTTCCACTCCAACCAATTTCTCGCAATATGTCGCGACTTTGCTCGCCAAGGGTGGGGCTAGGAAGTGCCTGAGTGGTGAGGTTTCCGGCAAACTGAACTGGTGGTGTGGGAGCAGTTAGGGAACCAAGATGTTTTGCCACATAGGTTTCCAGTGCGCCAATCGCGTTTACTTGCGGGTTATGGGCGATATCACTCTGATGCGCACAGGGCCCGCACGGCACATCTGCAGCTCTCAGTATTTCTAGTGCTTTAGCAACGCCAACATCTTGCCTTGGTGATTTTAATACTTTAAGTACCTCTGACATGTTGCTTAACCGAGCACCCATGGTTTTAAACATGGGATTGTCTACTAACTCGGGGTACCCAATAAGCGGCAGTAGCGCTTTCCAGTGTTTGTCTTGCAAAGCAGCCACGGCAATAGAACCATCCTTCAAATCTAGAGTCTGGTAGTAGTCAGATACCGGTGACATTGCAATAACATCGTCATCATGCAGGGTATGGTGCATCATGCCGTCAGGCCAAACAAATGCAAGACAGGCATGCAACATCGAGATATCAATATGTTGGCCTTCACCGGAGGTTGCTCGGGCTAAGAGTGCCGCAGTCGCCGCTTGGCAAACGGTGTAGGCTGTGATTTTGTCGCAGAGTAGAGTTCTCACAAAACTGAAGTTGCTTTCCCCATCTCCTTGAAGATCAGTGATACCTGTTATTGCTTGAATAACATGATCATAGGCCGGGTCTCCTGACATCGGTCCTTTATTACCGAATCCAGTGACGGCGATATAGGTGAGGCGATCGTTGATGTCTCTCAGTGAAGTGCTGCCTAGCCCCATGCGGTCCATTACGCCAGGCCGATAGTTGTGTATAAGGAGGTCAGCCTTCATGGCGAGCTGGTTTACTGCTTCGACGCCTGCTGATGATTTTAAATCAATGGCTAAGGATCGTTTGCCGCGGTTACAGTTATGAAATAAGGCAGATATCCCATTTTTCTGATGACCAAGGTGACGCATAACATCTCCGCCTAATGGGGGTTCAATTTTAATAACCTCTGCCCCCTGAGCTGCCAATGTCATACTGGCAAGGGAGCAGGTAACCATCGTTGAAAGTTCAAGAATTTTGACTCCGGCCAGTGGTTGTTCAGCAGTAGGCACTTTGGAATGTGTCATTCAACTTCCCTTCTAATTTATATGCACACCTTTGTTAGAGGGGCGCAAAAGCAAGTCATCGGCGTTGGTCATAGACGCCTACGAGTTGACGGCTGACCGCCAACAGCTGGCCGTTCGGATGAAATATTTTTGCATCAGTGTGCGCATAGCCCAAATCAGCTTGCACTACATCACAGTCATAGAAAAGATAATCTTTTGTCTCCAGAGGTTCTCGGGGCTGGATAAATTCTAGATTCCAAGTAATGGTGCTGGCTGGGGCCTGTGTTGTCAGAAGTGGCAGAACAGCAGGGGGCCATGCATCGATTAATACAATCATGGCAGTGTCATTAAGCACTTCCGTTGGTTCTTTAAAGCGCATCCATCCACTGACTCCACCTTCTTTGGCCCCACTATACGGAGGGTTATCGCTGGTGAGTCGAAGATCAAAATAGCGCACAAATTCAGGTGTTCTACCCGGAGTAAAAGGAAAAACCATCGCTTCTGAAAGACTTTTTGGCGGCTTGATCGGCGACGGATTTATCTGGATAGATGATTGCCTCTGCGCACCAAAACAGGCGACTATTTGAGTTTTTACTTCACCGTTTTGTAAAAGTTGTCCCTCTACTTGGAAAACAGATTTACCATTAGATAGTATTCTGTGTGTAAATTCACAGGATTCATCCAGCATAACTGCACCACAAAAATGGATATTAATTGTTCTTAGATCACGATCAGTAAGGCCAGTTTGCTGTTCAATATGAGTCAGCACTAGGGCGGCGGTTAGACCACCAAAAGCGCTTCGACCTTGCCCCCAGCCACTGTCGATAGACATAGGTAGACATTGTTGAACCTGATCTTGATAGTATTTGTAGTCCATTTTTAGCTCGCTTATCCTTAGAAAATTATAGGGTGAGAAGAATAACAATAAAGCCGCTAAAAGCTATACCTTTGAGTATCTTTTTCATACACTCACGATCTATATTAAATTTTAATACAACCGAAATATAAGCTTACTTTGAGGCAATCCATGACAACGTTATTTTCCCAATCACTAGAGCTACCTTGTGGTGCAGTATTACCTAATCGCCTTTCCAAGGCCGCTATGACGGAAGGATTAGCGACCGCTGATGGGCTACCCACAGCTGAGTTGGCTCGTCTTTATGGTTTATGGAGTGATGGAGGAGCTGGCATGTTGTTATCAGGTAATATTATCGTAGATAAAGACCACTTAGAGCGCCCCGGAAACGTCGTTATTGATCGACCGCCTAGTGAAGAAATGCAGGAAGCATTGAAGCGTTGGGCTGATGCGGCTACACGGAATGGCAATCATTTTTGGGCACAGATTAGTCATGCTGGGCGGCAAACTCAGAAGTTGGTTAACCCCAATCCAAAAGCACCCTCGGCCGTAAAGTTGGGCCTCCCCGGTGGCCAGTTCGGTGAGCCTGTGGTACTGACTTCTGTGGAAATAGAAGAAATTATTGTGCGTTTTGGTATTTGCGCGGCGGCGGTTAAAAAAGCAGGATTTACGGGGGTGCAAATTCATGCTGCACACGGCTATTTGTTATCACAATTTTTGAGCCCGCGCAGTAATCTTCGAACCGACGAATATGGCGGAGACTTGGCTAATCGCGCGCGTGTCCTGTTGGCGGTGGTTGCTTCTGTGAGAGCTGCTGTGGGGCCTGATTTTCCAGTAGCTGTTAAATTGAATAGTGCAGATTTTCAAAAAGGTGGTTTTGCCTTTGAGGAAAGTTTGCAGGTTGCCCAGTGGTTACAAGAAGCTAGCATTGATCTGATTGAAATTTCTGGGGGCACCTACGAACAGCCAAAGTTACTTGGTTTAAGTGGAATGGAAGAGGAAGAAAAGCAGAATGTGGCGGAGTCAACGTTGATGCGTGAGGCCTATTTTGTTGATTTTGCAGTAGCCATGGGCGAGAAAGTTAATGTCCCGTTAATGGTCACTGGAGGATTTCGGCAACGTGCAGCAATGGAGCAGGCGCTGCAAAGTGGCAGTGCTGATGTTATCGGTCTAGGGAGGCCTATGTGTGTAATGACTGATGCACCTAATCAGTTGATCAATGGATTAGATGAGTTGCCCCGCTATGAAGATTCGTTGTCTCTTTTCCCGAAGTGGTTGGCTTGGCTGGGTAATCTCAAAATGCTCAAGGCCGTGGCTGGATTCGCTGTTCAGTATTGGTACTATGGTCAAATAGACGCGATCGGACGAACGGGCAATGCGAATGCCAAGTTAACTGTATTTCAAGCTACCAAACAAACGATGGCTTTACAGAAAAAACTCACTCGCTAATAGAGGGCTGTGAGGGATATAAACTAAGTTAATAGGGAGAACCCCACTCTTCTTTTGGTATGTAGGAGAGAGGCCAAGTTTTAATATTTTGCATAGCCATCCTTTTGGAATCGACTAAAAACCGTACTAGGATAAAATAAATATCTAAGTCGAAATTTATTTCCTCACTTTGTTCTGAAACGGATTTTGTTAGCTTTGGGTTTGTTAATTGCAGCCCTAAGTCATTCAGTTCGTCAGCCGACGCCACCTGAGCGATATATCGCCATTGGTCAATAACATGCAGACCCTGCAGTTCTTCATTGTTTGACCCGCACTCTTCAACCAAAATAGGACCTGAATAGGGCCAAATCTGTAGCTGATACCTCTCCATAGCAGCATTAAATCGCTGATTGTATGAGTCGATACTTTCAGCGCCATGACACGCTCCTAAGCATTTATTTAACTGGGCGCGAAAGCAGGGCTTACCTTTTTTTGAGGGAGACTCCAAACCAAGCAGCTTGTGACAAAGAGAAAACTCATCCGCGAGAAACTCGAGTTTTTTCTTGGCTTGCCGTGGCGAACGAAAAAGTCCTACGCTATCCTCTTGAGCACCTGAGTTTATGTCAATCGCCTCGATTAAAAGCTGTTTATAGCCATGACTGTCGTGTTGATTGATAAATTGGTACATTTTTCTTATTTTTCTGAGGCGACGGTTATAGAGTGGACTTAATACTTTGATCTCATTGCTTTCAAGAATTTGTGCACCAAAGTCTGAGGGCGTGGATTTAAAATCCACATGTGCAATCTTTGCGCTCATTTTCAAATCCTTGGCATTCTTGTGATCTTGAGTAAAGTGACTCATGACTCGATTGCGGATATTGACGCTCTTACCGATATATAAAAGTGTTCCTTTTTCATCATAGAAATAATAGACCCCAGATGAAGAGGGGAGTTTGTCAATTTCGCTGCTCGGAAGATGCATGGGCAGAGCAGGTCTTTTTAGCTGTTGCTGACAGGTAGAGGTAATTTCTTCATGTGAGAAAAGGGCAGACGTTTTGAGGAAGAACTGATAAATCATCTCAGCATCATCCATAGCTCGATGACGATTTTCTATTTTTAAATTAAAACGGTGAATAATATGAGAGAGCCCATGGCGTTTAAATTGGGGATACAAAGAGCGACTAATCTTTACGGAGCACAAGGGTTTAGTGCTATATTTTACACCTATTCGGGTGAATTCATTCTTTAGGAAGCCATAGTCAAACCGAGCGTTGTGAGCAACTAGTGTTCGACCTTCTAAAAGTGCTAGTAATTCGTGTGATAGATCACTAAAAATTGGCGCGCCAACAAGCATTCCTGGGCTAATGCCAGTAATTTTTTGAATAAATGGCGGTAAGGATGTTTCAGGGTCAACAAAACTTTGCCAGCGCTTTACTAACTTGCCGTCTTCAATGACCAATAATCCAATTTCTATAATGCGATTGTAAGTCGGATTACCTCCTGTTGTCTCACAATCAAGCAGTACCATTTTGCTGGGGAATCCAGCAGAAATTTCTGTCACATTATTATCAAACCAGCCTAATTGCATATAGAGTGTTCGACCTTTACAGGAATAAAAAAAGGGAGCCGTAAACGACTCCCTCAAATTTTACTATTTATACAGTGAAATTAAAATGTATAGCGAACCCCAAGTGTGGCTGTGCGCGCTTTATTGGGACGTGCTCCCTTCGGCTGGCGAGCAATAATATCAGCTTCGTCGGTGATATTTTCCATTCTTAAATAGACAGCGAAATCATCACTGACTTGATAGTTACCGACAACATCTAACAATGTTGACTCATTTGTTTCCTCGAAGTCTCCACAACTGGCTTTTACGCAAACGGCATCAACATAGTTAAGCACCGCATTAACTTGAAAAGTATTACTTTCAATACCGACGGAGAAAGCATACTGACTCTTAGGAATATACGGAATGGGGTCACCTTTGCTTACATCGCCAAAAAATTCACTATCAAAAGTGCTGTCAAACTCCGCGTCCGTGTGTGTATAAGTCAGAGACATAGGAAGCTCTAAACTGTCGGTGAGCTGAGTGATATTTGCTAGTTGGAATTCAAATCCCTTAACTGTTGCTTCGCCGCCGTTAAACTGGTCACCTATATCGCAATTTCCTGTGCTTGATGAGGCTGTACATTCACCAACTAAGTTTTCATAGTCACTAGTGAAGGCAATTAACTCCAACAAAAGATCATCTTTTTGATACCGACCCCCAAATTCAATATTAATGGCATCTTCCTCTTCCACTCCGTCACTGGTGGTAGGAGAGCCAAAGCCGTTGTATGCGCCGGCTAACAGCGACAGTTGATCGTTTACGTTGTAGAGCACGCCGATACTAGGTAAAACAGCTGTAACGCTATTACTTTTAACGCTGGGACTTGCGTTGCGAGGAAGAGCAGACCAGTCTCGTCGAAGAAGGTCAATATCTTCAAAACGCAGACCTGGTGTGACAACAAATTTACCAAAGGTGATACTGTCTTTAACATAAATGGCTAGGGCTTCAGCTTGAACTACGCGATTGTTTTTATTGCCACCGGTTACACCGATCGAATCTAGCAAGAGACTTTGATCTATCTGCGTGTACTTGTCTGTGCGCTGAAGGCGATCTTCTTCATCTTCATGATATCGAATGCCTAGCTCTATGTCGTGAACAACATCGTCAGACTCAACCGCCCAGTCAAATTTTACAGAGATGCCCCTAGAATAGTAGTCCCGATTATTATCTTTTATAGCAACATCACCGGCGGCACTATCACCACCTAATAAAATAGCCTGTAACTCAGCATCTGAATATTTTGAGGCTCCTTTATTAATGTCAGCGATTATTTTTTCTGGACCAACTCCTGCTAACTTGTCTAGTTTATACCAACTCCTAGCATGATCATTGTTGTACGCAGTGGTTGTTATATTGATATCTTCACTGATGGAGAACTCGTGGCGCAGGATCAATTGATTATGTTCGGTTAGCATCAAGTCATTTTGAGAAATAGAATAGCGGCGATAAGGGTCGGCCTTAAAATCCTCATCGGTAATACCTAGATAGCTTTGGTTAGACTCTTGATCCGCGTATTGATATTTCAATTCAAATGCATGGGGTGAATCGATGGGGGCATAAGAAAGCTTCACGGTGTAGTCTTTGATATCTAACCCAGTGTTGCCGTTGTCGCCATCAATCTGCTGAAATCCGTCACTTTTCCACTGATGAGTTTCTAATAAGTAACCAAAGCCTGAACTATTTGTTGAGCCAAAAACGGCATGTACTCTGGTTGTAGAGTCTTCGCCAATCTCAGCAATCACCTTGCCTTCAGCTTGCTCAGGAATAGGCGTGGAAATCATGTTGATGGCCCCTCCAATTGTGTTGGGCCCCTCGGTAATTGCAGCAGGACCCTTTAGTACTTCCATGCTATACATCCTACCGGCAGTAGGGAAATAATAGGCGCTTGATGCAGCATAAGGAGCTGGTGCGATTGGCACACCATCTTCCAAAAGCATAATCCGGCTGCTACGTTCGGTTTGAACGCCACGAATACCAATATTGGGACGTAAACCATAACCATCTTCTAGCTGCAGATTGACGCCGGGCACTTTGCGTAAAATTTGCTGAATATCAGCGTAATTGAATACCTCTAATTCATCATCAGAGATAAAGTGAGCGGAGCCTGGCATCATGCGCGCCCTCTCCGTATTGCCGATAATAGTAATTTCTTCAAAAAACTCTGCTTTTTCCGCATGGTCTGCATAAATGATGGGAGAGGCTGTCAATGAGGTTAATACGAAAAATGTAGAGAATAGTTTGCAGTTTTTAAACATGTTAATCCTTTAAAGAGAAAAAATAGGTTAATAAAAAGGTTACGACGATTAAGTTGGGAGTATTTTACTTAGAATTAATACAAATGCAACTAGTTCTCATTATCATTATCATTATTATTATCAAATTCGTGCCATAAATGATTGAATAGAAATAATAGAGTGATCTGAAGGTGACGAAATTCGTACCTATGAAGTATGTTTAGCACTGTGATGTTTTTTTAGGTGAAACTGCTACGTTAGGAGGCGATAATCTCCAATAAAATAGAAGATTACCGCAATGGATGAATTAAAATGCGAATAAGAAATACGATTATTGCTGGAATACTTGTTAGTTTTATAAGTCTCGTTGAGGCTGATTCTTCATATAGCTACATTGAGCAGCATCCACTCAAAATCGCTGTCGCAAATAACATAGAAATGTCTTACAGAGAAATAGGGGTAAGAGATAAGCCTAAAGTTCTACTGATTATGGGTTTAGGTGCTTCACATCTTGTTCATGGTGACAATTTAGTTCGCGGGATTGAGCAGGCAGGCTACCAGGTTTTGATATTTGATAATCGAGATACTGGAGGCTCGACCCGATTTGATGATTGGGGGCAGCCGACCATTTGGTGGCAACTGTTAAAAGATAAATTGGGTTTTCGCGTGGATGCACCCTACGCCTTAGAGGATATGACCGCAGATGCTGTTGGACTTCTCGATGCGGTTGGGTATGAGGATGCTCACGTGATTGGGTTTTCTATGGGAGGTATGATTGCACAACAATTAGCGGCTAAACATCCTGACAGAGTGCGTACCCTGACATCAGTTATGTCGACCACCTTTGCAAAACACTTACCCCCACCGACTCAGGCAGCAGAAACTGCATTAACTGATCTAGCCTCAGGTGAGACCTCAGAAAGCCGAGCCGAGGCTATTCGCAAGCGTGGATTTTATCCAGAGTCTATGCCAAGGCAAATGATGGCCATATTTAAAACTGGGGATCGTTCGAATGAAGTAAAAACTATCGACGTTGACACCTTAGTTATTCATGGTGCAGACGATGGATTAATACCTCCAGCACATGGAGAGCATACAGCTGAGCTTATAAGAGGATCTGAGCTAGTAATTTTTCCAGGCATGGGCCATAACATTCCCAAGGACGTACTACCCAAGATGTTAGGTTATATGATTGATCATATGAAGACTGCTGATTATGGCAAGGGCACTCTGAATCCCGCACTAGATTGAGGACGACTATGTACCATGGAGAAAAACTTAATAGTATTAGCCATCTGATTGGGGCAGCGCTAGCTCTTGTCGCATTAGGCTCTCTGCTTACTGTTAGTGTGCAGACCGCTGACCCTTGGATTATTTCTAGCTTCACTATTTTTGGAGTGTCGCTGGTTTTGCTCTATACCATGTCCACCCTGTACCACAGTTTCCGCTCTACCGGACTAAAGCGTTTATTCCAGCTCTTTGATCATATTGCTATCTATTTACTGATAGCGGGTACCTACACTCCATTCATGCTGGTGAGCATGAGAGATGGCAGTGGCTGGTGGATCATGGCTGTGATTTGGACGCTCGCTTTGATTGGTATTCTAAGCGAAATATTTTTCTCTGGTCGCCGAGTAAAGGTAGCCCAATTAATCATCTATCTAGCTATGGGTTGGGCCTGCGCTTTAGATTTATCCGGGCTCAAAGAAGCGATGAATGTGGTGGGATTTAATTGGTTGGTAGCCGGTGGAATTGCGTATACTTCTGGTGTTATCTTTTATGTAATCGATAAAACCTGGCACTTAAAACATGCACATGGTGTTTGGCATTTTGCGGTACTGGCTGGCTCCACATCCCATTTTATCGCCATCATTGGCTATGTTCGTTAGAGAGCTTAATTGGCTGGAACAACCTCTTCCTCCGCGTGAAGCAGAGTACCTACGGGTGCTGCCGCTGCTTGAAGTGTGCTCTGTACTTTGTATTCAGCAGGTAGCGCAGGAATTGTAAGCACACGCCAGATACTCATTACTCCCATCCCCAAAAGACTGACGGCAATCAGTACAAAGAAGCTTTTCAGTCCAAATATCTGCAGCCAAAAGACGGCTGTAATTGGGCCTGTGATTGAGGTCAAACCACTGATTAGAATAATAGTTCCACTAGCCGGCACAATCTCGGCGGGGCGCAAGTGATCGTTAGTAAACGCAACAACAATTGAGTACAGTGAAAGAGAACATCCGCCAAAAAGAAAGATTAATCCATATAACCAGACTGATGCTTCGTTCATAAAGCTAATAACAATGGCAAGAAATACTGCAGACAGGCTCGCAAAGCCAATAACCCATCTGCGGTCAATCGTGTCTGAAAGCTTGCCCAACGGCCACTGCAAGAACATCCCGCCAGCCATCATCGCGCCCATAAAATTGGCAACCTGATAAACGGAAAAGCCTAATTTTGTTGCATAGACAGCCCCCATGCTAAAGAGAATGCTCGAAACCCACTGGGATACTATGATGGCGATAACACCCACTCGTGTGCGATACCATAGGTGACTCATGGAGACTCGCTCTGTTTCTTCAATGGGGGGTGTTTGAACTACAGATAATAAAATAGGCACAGCCGCAACACTAACCATAACTGAGATTAGAATAAATAACGTAAATCCACTGGGGTCAGCAAGATTCAACATAAACTGACCAGCGCAGATTCCCGCAAGTAAAATAGTGGTGTACATCGATAAAATTTGACCACGGTTGGTGTTGGTAGAAGATTGATTTAGCCAGCTTTCAGACACCACATAGATGGTTGAGAACGCAAAACCTGTGAGTAAGCGCATCAGTGCCCAAGCCCATGGATTAATGAACAACGCATGGACCAATATAGTGACCGAAGCGACGGCAGATAATGCAGCGAATATACGGATATGCCCGACACGTTGAATCATCTTTGGCGTAAGTAACGATCCGGCCAAAAACCCAGCAAAGTAACAGGACATTAAGAGCCCAATAAGTAAGTCATCAAACCCCTCGATAGCTGCACGCACGCCCAATAGACTGCCTTGCACGCCAATGGCAAGCCCAATGAGAGAAAGGCCAGCAAAGAGCGGCCAAATGGCGACAACGGTACGAACGGGCATGACAAAAATGGCTCCAATAATTTGTCGCCAATGTACTCTTAAAAATAATTATTTCAAAGCACTATTTATAGTTTTTTTTGGAAAAATTGGGTTATTTTTCAGATTAACTTAAGCCAGTTTTAAGCGAAAATATACTGCTTGGTAAGAGGCGATTATGAGCGAAATTCTTGTCTGAGTAATTACCCTAAAATCGCATATCTGCAAGAGTAGCTGACTGATTAACCACAACCTTTTTCTTTGTGCATTAAGTCATTCCTTGTTCCGTATCATAGTAATCGGTATCCTGCTTCTCTTAGTTTTTAACATGGAATTACTATGGCTGCGTTGGCTTGGTTGTCGATAGAACAGCAGATTCGAGCGTGGCTTGAGAAGTTTGTCGTGGGGCTCAATTTATGCCCATTTGCAGCCCCCGTGGTGTCTTCCGAAGGCCTGAGGATAAAAATCAGCGATGCCACTGATATTGACACGATTATGCAATCTTTTCTATCTGAGTTGGATCTTATTCAGAGTACCTTAGAGTCAGATATCGCGACTACTTTGTTGGTCATCCCCAATGCATTGAAGGACTTTGAAGAATATCTCGATGTAATTGATCTTGCTGAAGAACTTCTAAGCGAAGTTGGTTTAGAGGGTGTTATTCAGTTAGCCAGTTTTCATCCAAGCTACCAATTTGCTGAAGAGCCTGCGGAGTCGGCTAGCCATTTTAGTAATCGCTCACCCTATCCATTGATTCATTTTCTACGAGAAGAAATGGTGGCATCAGCACTAAAAAGCTATGCTAATTCTGAGGAAATCCCTACTCGTAATATTAAAATGCTCCAAACGATTGGTCGAGATAGTATTGAGAGACGTTGGCAGCTGATTTTAGGTAATAAAACCACATGAACAACTACGATGTGATTGTTATTGGTGGTGGAGCAGCGGGATTGTTTTGTGCCCTTACTGCCGGCCAGCGAGGGCGTTCGGTTCTGGTGCTTGATAGCAGCAACAAAGTAGGTAAAAAAATTCTCATGTCAGGGGGCGGCGGCTGTAATTTTACCAATTTGGACATTACCCCTAAAAATTATCTTTCCAATAATCCGCATTTTTGTATTTCTGCGCTAAATCGCTACAACCAATGGCAATTTATTGATCTGGTTGAACATCATCAGATTCCATACCATGAGAAAAGCCACGGTGAACTATTTTGTGATAACTCCTCCCAAGACATTCTTAAAATGTTGCTAGACGAGTGTGCAGCAGCACAGGTGGTCATTCAAACTAAAGCGATTGTTAGTCAAATCGAACCTATTGAAGAGGGCGGCTTTAACCTCTCTGTCGCCGGGCAAAAGATTTGTTGTCAGTCATTAGTTGTTGCATCAGGCGGTTTGTCGATTCCAACCCTTGGGGCTTCTGGGTTTGGCTATGACATTGCAGAGCAGTTTGGTTTAAATGTACTGCCACGAAGTGCAGGTTTGGTGCCTTTTACCTTTAGTGATTGGGTTAAAGACATTAGCGAGACCAACTCAGGTCTGTCGTTAGATGTAGAAATGTCGGTCAATGGTATGAGCTTTCGAGAGAATCTACTCTTTACTCATAGGGGTATCAGTGGTCCAGCAGCACTGCAGCTCTCTAGTTATTGGAAGCCGGGGCAATTTATTAGTATTAACCTTCTGCCAGACCAAGATGCCCAGGCACTCTTACTCGGGTACAAACAGTCCCATCCCAAAAGTTTATTACGCAATTTAATCGGCCCCTTGCTATCAAAGGGGTTTACACAGTCTTTGCAAGCTCGCTACTGGCCCCAATATGCTGAAACGCCGGCTGCAGAAATACCTAATACGGTTTTGGTGAGTCTCGCCGGTCATTTATCTAACTGGCAATTAAAGCCATCTGGTACCGAAGGTTATCGTACAGCGGAGGTGACACTGTGCGGGGTGGATACAGACCATATTTCTTCTAAGACCATGGAATGTAAAAGCCAATCGGGCCTTTACTTTGTGGGAGAAGTGCTAGATGTTACGGGTCATCTGGGCGGCTATAACTTTCAATGGGCCTGGGCTTCTGGTTACGCGGCAGGCTACTATGTATAGGGCTATTTGCGGTTTGACTTGGCTTTTCGGCGACGTGCTGCTGCCTTCTCCAAACGCAACTTCTCACGCTCTTCTTTTTCAGCCTTCATAATAGCTACTTGTTTCATTTCAGCCTCAATTACCTCAGGAGTTTCAAAACCTAGGGGGCCAAATAACCCTGCTCGTAATTCGTTAACAAAGATTGTTGAGACTCTTTCTAAATCAACACGGCCACCAGCTCTCAGACATCCTCTTTGGCTGCCAATTATCTCTAGCATCTCAATTTCGGTTTGAGGCAGCTGATCAATATTAAATCGCTCTATTAGTCGTTGGGGGTATTTTTTGAGTAAAAACTCAGCGGCAAAAAAAGCTAAATCTTCATAGCTCACTGCGGTGTCTTTAATAGCACCGGTGGTAGCTAGGCGGTAGCTGCCTTCCGGATTCTCAATTTTAGGCCAAAGTATCCCCGGGGTATCAAGTAGCATAATCCCATTACGCAGATTGATCCTTTGCTGACCTTTGGTAATTGCTGGTTCGTCACCCGTTTTGGTGATGTGCTTGCCAGCTAGACAGTTAATTAAAGAAGACTTACCGACGTTTGGTATACCGGTCACCATGACAAGAGTGTTGCGGCCTTCTTTTTGGGGGCTGAGCTTATTAATTAGATCAATGATTTGCTTGCTAGGATCGTGATTTTTTAGATCCAACGCCAGGGTCTTAGTGTTAGCCTGTTGCTCAAAATAATCCTGCCATTGTTTTGTGATTTCAGGATCACCTAAATCGGTCTTGTTGAGCAATTTAATATGAGGTTTTTCAGTAGTCAGACTTTGAATAAATGGGTTTGAGCTACTGAAAGGAATTCGTGCATCCAATACTTCAACAACGACATTAACCAAGGGCAGGGCCTCAATCATTTCGTTACTGGCCTTGCGCATGTGACCTGGATACCACTGAATAGACATGGTTAACTCTTTGAATGGGTGATTATCGCTACTTCTAAGGATCCATTTTCAGGTCGAAACTCATTAAAAGCAAGATAAACCCAGTTTGAGAGGTTGTTAAGGGGCACCGTTACAGATAAGTTTGTACAAAGATAATTACTCTCCCGGTTTATAGCGTCGCTCTATTTTGCTCTGACGAGCGTCTTTATCAAATAGAGGGTCATGAAGGATTTCATTAGCGTAATCTTCGGCCTGATCTGCATAATGGGGAGAGTCTTCATCAAGCGTTGCAGCACCAAATTGATGAACGCCACGCACCTTTAATTTACCCTTGGCATCCCATGAGACTTGATAGTAAAGTCCGTCACCAGCAACGTTGGTGAGATAGTTATCTCCCTCCATACGCATGCCATAAATTGCTCTGAGTGTATCTGGGCCTCCACCTACAGGAAGATTAATATCACCTCGAACATGACGGTTTATTTCACTCCAGAGAGGGTCGATACGGCCATTATTTGCCATTAGTAAGTCTGTACAGCGGACTAATTCATCCAAAGGTTTGGGGGCTGCTTCTCCTTTTTGCTCTGATAACCATTCACCACCTAGTACACACGCGCTTAATGCTGCACCTCGATTGTTGATATCGGTGGATAGGTCCCAGTTAGCAATCAAAGTTTGAGCGGCCGAGTAAATTTGCAAATCGGTTGCTCTCAGGCCCTCTAAGTCGGCTTCAGCTGCCTGTTGTAAAAATGTATAAGCGCGTGAGTTAACGCTATATTTCTTATCATGCTTGAGATCAAAAAATTGTTGCTCAGAAATAGAGTCCATTTCTGCGAGTAGCTCCAAACCGCGATCTGCACGATTGGTCATGCGTGTTGGAAAGCCATCTTCAATTCGATAATCGCTTTTATTAGGGTTGTCTGCTTCTGCGCTAACACGAAAAGGTGTTTGATTGGCACTGTGCAAATAACCGGACTCAGGGTTAATAACCTGAGGTAAGTCATCAAAGGCCATGTAGTCTTGCCAAATTATATTGCTGATGTCACCTGGTAAATACTGAGTCCAGTCATAACTTGGTGACCTTTTTGGGGTCAGCGAGTTATGTACAAACATGGTGTTGCCCTCGCGATCTGCATAAACAAAGTTAAAACTGGCAAAGGCTTGCATGCGCAGGGCATCGCGCCATTGGTCAAAATTTTGTGCTTTGTTCATCTCTAGCCATTGCTCTAGCTGACGCACCTCACCCATGCCTGCATAACGCACCGCATAGGTACCATGATCGTTTTGAATCACAGGGCCATGCACAGACTTAAGCCCCACCTCGGTGACAGTCCAAGGTAGGAATCCAAATAACTTAACCTTAATCTTTATATCTTTGGTTTCCAGGGTTTTCCACTCACCGTCTAGTTTGTAGCGCATAGGGTCATTTGGGTCCATGTCCAACACATAGATATCAACCAGATCGGGTTTATTAACTGTTGCGCCCCAAGCAAGGTTCTCAGTAAAGCCAACACCTATGGTGGCACTACTGGGGAACAATCCACCCATAATATCGAGGCCTTCGTTACTTTGTATGTGGGCCTCATACCATGCTACCGGGCCAGTCGTAGGTTGATGAGAGTTAATGGCTAAGCGGGTTGCACCGTCAATAGTAAAAGGCGCTGACACTGCAATGGCATTTGAACCCACTGGAAGATTACCAATAGTGACCCCTGCTGCCATAGGCTCTGCTTGTTTATTCGGGTCCGCTGGTCCGCGGCTGATGGGGTGTTGTCTGTGGTCCTCAAAGAGCTCAGTTATTGAGCCATCAAAACCATAAAATAGTAAATGCCGCAGCATATACCCTGCGATAACGTCTTTTCCAGTGATAGGGAAAATCGATTGATTAGTCTGCTCAGGGTGCAGGGCCGCGTAGTAGTTGATTCCGTCTACAAACGCATTGATCCAAGCGTGAGTTTCTGGCTTAAGAGCAGAATCGTAGTTTGCATCAACAGTTTCCCAAATTTCCAACCATTGAATCAAAAAATCAACGGTAGCAGCGTCTTGACCATTTATTGCTGCATTAGTACCGCGATAAAAGGGGATAGTGTCATGAATAATTTGCCAGTTATCTTCGGCCTGCGCATAGGCAAAGCCAAAAGCCGCATCCACATCGCGTTCACCAATAATATGGGGCACCCCAAGATGGTCACGTTCAATCACCACATTATATTTGTCACTAAGTTTCAGACTTTCGGTGGGATTAAATTTTTCCGCGCAGCCAGCAAGCGTTAGCCCTAAGACTAATAACTTTACTAATAATTTTATTGAGACGCTTTTCACAAGGAGTCCTTTTAATAGTTGTTCTGTGGCCCTTTCTATAGATAAAACCAGTCGTTACAGCTCATTACAGAGCACCAAATTGTAGACTAGAGTTAATATAAATTGATATACGTTAATTATAGGGCTATGCGTCACATGTGCTGCCGGTTAATCAATAAATTAATGACTCAGGTGCCTGTTTTAGCTCCAAGGGAATGGACTATTAGATACAGGGTGAAGTCTTCCTTGGATGTAACGAGAAAATCGGAATGGTTGCAATAAACTTGAGCTTTGACCGCAGATATCTTCTGCTACCAGTTTACCTACTCCGATCATTTTGTATCCATGATTAGAGTCGGCGATCATGTAGCAATTATCATGAAACACATCAAATACAGGGAAGCTGTCAGGTGTGAAGGCTCCGATGCCGCCAGAGGGTTCATTTTTATATTGGGCCATGGTCCCTGAAAATCGTTTTTGGCAATGAGCCAAAGCAGATACCCACATAGTTGAGAAGTCATTACCAACAATAAATTCAGGTGACTCTGGGCCATATGGATCAACTGCCACCGAGTCAGCCTTTTTGTCGACTATAAAAGGCGCGGCACCGCCTTGAATGCCGCCAAAATTAAAGTCTGGTTTGTAGTAGATACCCCACATTTTGTCTGTGATCAGAGAACCATCAGCATCGGAATAGAGTGGCTCATCGGTATCCACATGAATAACCGGTGGCATCTTACCGTCATTAGTTTGCTGTAGTTTGGGATCAACACCTAGTGTGCCCTCTTGAAGAGACCAATACACCCACATGGGTATGTCTTGACTAATGATGCCTGTGTCGGGGTTTTTGATACTGATAGTATCGGGCATTTCAAGCATATCCCACATCTGTTTAGCCCAAGGTCCCGGAGCAACAACAACGTAGTCGCAATGAATATCGCCGACATCTGTTTCAACTGATTTTATTGTCCCGTGATTGTCACGGCTAAAGCCTGTCACCGTGACGCCGCTAATAATACGAACACCCTCAAATTCAGCTTTCGTCGCTAAGCCTTGTAGCGACTTTTTATTATTCGCATAGCCACCTGATTCTTCATGGAGCACTGACGTTATCCCTTGGGCTTGCCAGTCATGGAAGATATTCAGCATGTAGTTGTTGCAATCTCTATGGCCTTCGATAAACGTGGACTTGTAATCAATGGCTTTTTGCTGATTATAGATGGAGGCCACATCTTCATGCATTGACTCGCAACTAATCTGCATATAACCCACTGGGTGATAACTAAAAGCTTCTGGATCTGTTTCCCAAACTGCAACACTGTGCGCCATAAGTTCTCTCATGGCGGGCTGGAAGTAATTATTCCGAATCACGCCGCATGCAATTCCCGATGCACCCGATCCGATTTCAGATTTATCGATAACAATAATATCTTTCCCAGTTCCTTTGCCACAGGCCTTTAACGTTTGTGCTAAATGATAGGCGGTACTTAAGCCATGAATTCCAGCACCTACAATAATGTAAGGGGATTGTTTAATTGTAGACATCGATAAGAACCTTTATAAATCAATTTGTTAGACGTGAATAGTGGCCGCTAAGCAAATACTGGTCAATCCTAATAAGAAAAAGTTATTATGGCGAAAAGAGTCGCTTATGAATGTTTCAGGCCTAATTAAATCGAGTACAGTAGTAAGATAAAATGAGGGCTCAATTCATGAGTATTAGACTACAACAAACTATCCCATTAACCGAGCTTGATGCCGTAGGTAAACCCATAACTGAGGCTATGGGCATGCCTGGGTCGGCCTATACTGACGAGACACTTTTTAACTTTGAGCGCGACCAGGTATTAGGTAAGACTTGGGCTGGTTTAGCATTTTCATCTGAGTTGGCTAGCAATGGCAGTTTAGCCCCCGTCGATTTTATGGGTTTGCCTCTATTGATCACACGAGATCGTGAGGGAAGCATGCACGTATTTCATAACGTATGTAGCCATAGAGGAATGACCTTGGTGACTGAGCCCAATTCCCAGGCTCGTAGCATTAGATGCCCATACCATTCATGGGACTATGATTTTAACGGCGATCTTAAAGCTACACCCCTTATCGGCGGAGTAGGAGTGAATCAGGTAGACGGTTTTTCCTGTGATGATAACGGGCTTAAGCCTGTTCGTAGCCATATTTGGATGGGCATTATCTTTATAAATCTATCAGGGGATGCACCAGACTTTAATGAATTTATAGAGCCCCTCGTTCAGCGTTGGGAGGCCTTTGTAAGTAGGTCTAGTCTCAATAAAATGCATGTTTCTCCTTCCGAAAGCTCAATGGAACTCACTGTTCGGGCAAACTGGAAGTTGGCCGTTGAAAATTATTGTGAGGCTTACCATCTTCCATGGGTGCACCCCTCGTTAAATAAATACTCGCCTCTTAGCGAACACTACAATATTGTTTTTACTGAGGACATGTCAGGGCAGGGTACCTATGTTTACTCCCTTTCAGAGGTCGCTGGGACAGAGCTACCCCAATTTGAAGGCTGGCCAGGAGACAAAATACGGCATGCGGAGTATGTTTCGCTATATCCAAATGTTTTGCTAGGTCTTCAAGTCGATCATGCTTTTGCCATGATTTTACAACCTCGGTCTTGTGATAGCACTTTTGAAAAACTGCAGCTTTTTTATGTTAACCAAGAGGCTACGGAAAATCGTTACCAAGCCTGCAGATCGCTTGTTTTGGCAAGTTGGCGACAAGTTTTTGGCGAAGATGTTTTTGCTCTTGAGGGCATGCAACAGGCAAGACATTCTCCTGGTTTTAGTGGAGGCATTTTCTCCCCCGTTATGGACGTTCCTAGCCATCACTTCCATCAATGGGTGGCTCAGCGATACAAACAAAGTACAGGATAATTCTATGAGTAACTGGCAGAACTTTATTGGCGGAAAATGGGTCTCGGCGAACAGTCAGATTTATGTTGAAAATCCTGCGACAGGTGAGGTTTTTGCCTCTATTGCTAAAGCCAGTTTGGATGATCTTGAGATGGCCGTTAATGCCGCGAGAGAATGTGTAAATTCGCGTAAGCTGATTGACTGCAAGCCCTCAGAACGTTCAGCGTTGTTATATCGCATTGCCGATGAGATTCGTGCTATCAGTCAAGAGGGGAGCGAGCTCGCGGTATTGGAGAATGGTAAGCGTCTCAGCGACGCCCAAAATGAGTTTAGTGAAGCGGCTCGCTACTTTGAATATTACGCCGGTATGGCCGATAAGATTGAAGGCGCGTCTATCCCTCTTGGCAGTGATTATATTGACTTTACCGTCTATGAGCCTTTCGGTATTTCAGCACAAATAGTCCCTTGGAATTTTCCAGTTTCGATCTGTGCTCGGTCGCTAGCACCAGCACTCGCGGCGGGTAACGCAGTTATTGTTAAGTCCCCAGAACTTACCCCATTAGCCATGACCTGGATCGCTACAGCTTGTGAGCGCGCAGGATTGCCTGAGGGTGCCCTAAGCATGCTCTGTGGTGCGGGGCCAGAAGTTGGAGCCGCGCTAGCTGCTCACAAAGATATAGATCAGATCGTGTTTACTGGTTCAGTCCCCACAGGCCGTGCCATCTTGCATGCCGCTGCAGAGCGTGCCGTGCCCTGTGTGATGGAATTAGGGGGTAAGTCTGCCGCCGTGGTTTTTGCCGATGCAGATTTAGATCAGCTGATGGACAGTATTAATTGGGGTATTTTCTTTAATGCAGGCCAAGTCTGTTCAGCGATGTCTCGATTATTGATTGAGCGCAGTATTTACGACCAGTTAGTAGAGCGCATTGCAGGCTTGGCTAATAGTTTGAAAATCGGTCCGGGTATAGACAATAACGACGTTACGCCTGTTATGTCCGCTACACAGCAAAAAATGGTACTACATTACTGCGATCAGGCTCAAGAGCAGGGCGCTACGCTAATCACCGGCGGCAAAAAAGCCGCTGGGCACAAAGGGTATTTTGTGGAGCCCACTGTTTTTGGTGATGTGAGTCCAGATTCTGATATTTTTAAACAAGAGGTATTTGGCCCGGTGTTGGCCATAACTCCCTTTGATACTGAAGAGCAGGCGTGGGATTTAGCAAATGCAACAGACTACGGATTAGTGGCCGGTATCTTTAGCACTGATATTAATCGCTGCCTGCGCGGGACAAAGTTACTAAGGGCCGGACAGATATTTGTCAATGAGTGGTACGCTGGGGGTATCGAAACGCCCTTTGGGGGTACTGGCTTGTCCGGCTACGGTCGAGAAAAGGGTCAAGAAGCCTTATATAGTTATGTGCAAACTAAAAACGTAGGGATTAACATAAGCTAACCGACGCGACAAAAAATTAAAAGAAATTCCTATGAAGAAATTTTTCAAATTCATTGGCATAGTGATTCTGACAGGTCTCATTGTTGCTTATAGTGTGGATCATGGTTATCCATTATCTGTTCTGCAATTGTATGTAAGTCGGTATTGAACCCTGTGTCGAAATCATTAGTCCTTAGATGGACACCATATATTGCATTCAACCATATAAGAGTACCAGTATAGGCAATAATCTCACCTTGATGCCCTTTAGCATCTGTAAAAATCGCACTTTCAAATGAACCAAATAAAGAAATATCATCCAACAATACGTCGTTTTGATACATCCCTTCTAAATCAAATGTTGCCCAACCTGTTGGAATAGAGAAAATATCGATTGACGGATACATTTCACGCAATTGATCTATTACTATTGTATGAGTGTGATCGCTCACAAAAAATTCATACAACTCTCTGATATTATTAAAACCTGCGTCTTCTGCTCTTTGTTGCCAATCAGCTGGAAAATCAATTGGCGGAATAGATATAAATATTTTTATATTAGGATTTTTTTGCAAAGCGTAATCTATCCACTCTGAGAAACCCGATGTAGGATCGTTTTCGTTGTAGTAACCGGTCATGCCAAGCATATCAAAGTTACCAGCATCAAGAATTTGTTTGATATCAGTATATGTATCTTCGTTATTCCACAATCCAATTGGTGTGCCGTTATCACCACCTCGAGTAAATACAGTGTCTGTGTGCTCTAAAAGTTCTGCGTCAAATGCTAACTCACTCAGTCTTTGAGCATAAGGTTTAAAGAAACTATTGCCCATAAGCAACATATTTACTCCGCCCAAACCTTCAACAACATCATTAACTGTAATTATTATCCCCAGTGATGAAGTTAGTTGCCCATCTGATGCAGACACAGTAATGCTATAAATGTTGTCCTGATCGGCGTCTTGGGGGCTCTCGAAATCTGGAGATGACTGAAATGCTAAAATCCCAGATGAACCTCCTATAGATAATAAAGAAGCATCATCCCCGCTTATGGAATAGGTAATATAGTCGCTTTCCGCATCGGTTGCTTGGAACGTCGCGATATCCAGAGTGTTTTCATCAACTGCATAATCAATAATACCGGTAAAGTCAGGTGCCGTGTTTTGATTGGCCTCTGAAATGGTATCTCCACCTCCACCTCCGCCGCCGCAAGCCGATAAAAACAGCATTGAAATTAAAATTAAAATATATAAATTTTTATGCATAATCGAATTATATCCATGTAATTTACTTATACAACGACATGACTGCTGTTAGGTTGACAATGATTGCTCTGGGGTCTGATTTTTATACGACGTCATTACCTTGTTTCTTCTGGCAAAATAATGGTGCTTAAGTGCCTATATAATCTGATTACGGTGTGATAACTATTTGCCCGTATATCATGAGGCCCTCAGCGCAAACGCAGCAAGAGAGATGCAAACCTAAAAGGTTAGGTTTACACTTTATGTTTTTCAGAAGGCATTAAAATGAAAAGCATATTTAAGTATTTTGGCTATGGTGTATTGTCATTAGTGGTTGTTGCCGTTCTGTTTGCAGCTAATTTAGTACTGCAGCCCTACGACACATTGCGTATTTACTTTAGTCTTGGGCCTGAGGCTGAGGTACTCATCAGCGATGGTGTGACCTACCGCGATTTAAATAAAAACCAACGTTTAGATGTTTATGAAAATGCTCAAGCCGCGCCAGTGGATAGAGTTGAAGACCTACTAAGCCAGATGACGCTGGAAGAAAAAGTGGGTCAGATGATGCACCCAGCCATCACTATTAAGCCAGATTTTTCACTATTAGCCTTTCATTTAGCGATGGGTAGGGCAGGCATTGATGCCAGTGAAATTGTTGATAAACATGTCACGCACTTTAACTTTTATGGCAAGCCAACGCCCCTAGAAATTGCTGAAAAGCTCAATAAATTACAAAAAGTCGCTGCCAGAACAAGACTAGGCATACCCTTAACTATTAGTTCTGACCCATTGCATGAGGCAGCCAGTGGTGGCATTGCCGCATTTTCTGTTAAAGGCTTTTCTGGGTGGCCCTCGCAACTAGGCTTTGCTGCCTCTCGTGATGTGGATCTTATGAGACGATTTGGTGAAATAGCCGCAGCTGAGTATCGCGCAGTTGGTTTGCAAACAGCATTGCACCCAATGGCTGATCTAGCAACGGAGCCTCGTTGGGCGAGAAATTTTGGTACCTTTGGGTCTAACGCGCAGTTGTCAGGCGAGATGACAAATGCCTATATGCTAGGTTTTCAGGGCGCCACCCTGACAGATCAAAGCGTCATGACCATGGTTAAGCATTTTCCTGGGGGTGGGCCGCAGGAGTTCGGTTTAGACGCCCACCTGCCAAGTGGTAAACGGCAGGTCTACCCGGGAAATAATTTTGATTATCATGTGGAGCCCTTTAAAAAGGCTATTGCTAATGGCCTCCGCGTGATCATGCCCTATTATGGTGTACCTGTAGGTCAGACCAATGAAGATGTCGCTATGGGCTACAACAAGATGATTCTTACTGACTTGCTAAGGGATGAGTTGGGTTTTACTGGCGTGGTCTGCACTGATTGGGGCATTGTCTCTAGCCGTGCTTGGGGCGTTGAGGGGTTATCAATTAGAGAGCGTTATAAAAAATCTATTGATGCGGGTGTTGATCAGTATGGTGGTGAGAGTGATCCCGAGCATATTATCGACATGGTTAACTCTGGAGAGTTAACCATGGAGCGTATAGATCAATCAGTTGGACGTATTCTTTTGAATAAATTTGAATTGGGTTTGTTTGAGCAATCTTTGGTCAATGAGCAGGCAGTTTCGGAGCTGGTCAAAACCCAAGAATATATTGATGCAGGGTTTGAGGCACAACGAAAGTCGATTGTATTACTCAGCAATAAGGGAGCCGAGGCGCCTATTTTGCCTATCTCTATAGGTTCCAAAATATTTGTTGATGGTTTAGATCCTGAACAGGTAAGTGGTTTTGGTGAGGTTGTTGATAGTCCTGATGAGGCGGATTTCATTCTTTTTTACCTGCCAACTATCTTTAATGGTAACCAAGTGCCAGGATCTGATGAGCTGATCGATAAATTCCTTAGCGGAATACTACCTGATGAAAATTTAGCCTTTGACCGTTCTATCATAGAGAGGGCTCAAAACTACAGTCAAAAAGCAAAGTTAATTACTGTGGTTGACCTTAATCGTCCGGCCATTTTGACAGAGCTAAATAACATGAGTGACGGATTAATTGGCACCTTTGGTGTTTATGATTCGGTTTTGTTCGAGATGATTTTTGGCCGCTTTGATCCCCAGGGAAAACTACCCTTTGAGATACCCTCATCCATGGCGGCTGTAATGGCACAGCAAGAGGATATGCCTGATGATTCAGAAGCACCAGTATTTGAATTTGGCCATGGGCTGACTTACAGACAATAAAAAAAGCCCCTGCAGATACAGGGGCTTAGCGCTTTTACATCTTGGTCCATGCTTAGTTGGTGATAACCGTGTCAATAACGTGAATGACACCGTTGGTTCCGTAGAGATCAAAGGTAGTTACTCCCGATCCTTGGACTTGCAGTTCTACTTGCTCTTGGTCAACTTGCCACCAAGCACCATTAACTGCTTGACCGTTGGTATCGCCAGCTGCTGTATCGTTAGCGTAAAAATACAGTGGTCTTCCTTTAAAGGCTGCCTGTGAGGAGCCGTCATCCCGATCAATTAAGCTTAGACCAGGAATATTGTTAACTTCCGCATCATCTACGACGACTGGTGGCCAAGTAGTTGCACATCCATCGTTACAGGTACTGCCTGAAGTTCCTAGGTCGCTGTCAAAAACATACAGAGTAAGTCCTGGTCGAGAGGAGTTAGTTCCACCCACTAGCATCTCGGAGGCACTATCGTAAGCCACTTCATCTGAGGCACCATCCACAGTTTGAGAAAAGTTCTGCAGGCTGACACTAAGACTGTCACCGCCGATGGAGGGTACATCCGCGCCGTTCGCTGCAAACGCAGACACAGAATCTATTTCCGAATTATTTACCACGTGCTTGAGCAAGATAGCAGTCAAGGCGTCAGTGTCAGCAAGAAGTCCATCTAAAGTAGCATCATCAATTTTGTCAAATGCTGCATTAGTTGGAGCAAACACCGTAAAGGTAGCCGAGGTGTCGCTGAGTGTGGTGACCAAGTCTGCCGCTGTTAGAGCAGTTACGAGGGTTGAGAAGTCGTCGTTGGACGCAGCGATATCAACAATCGTTTGTGTTGGCTCGCCTTTCGCCGCTGGGACAGTAATAACTTGGTCTACCACATGGATAACACCGTTGTCTGCCATCACGTCAGCAAGGGAAACAGCTGATTTATTTACAAACAGTGTGTTGTTTGCCAGAGAAAGCGCAGTTTCAGCTCCGTTCGCCATCTCAACCTTGTTTGCGTCTGACTGGGCGACCGTTAAAGCGCCGTCTTGCAGAACTTCGCTTCCTTGAATGACGTGGTACAAAAGGATATTCTTCAAGGTATCAGGATCATCTAGGAGAGCGCTAACTGCACCCTGACCCAGTAAACCAAAGGCTGCATCAGTAGGGGCAAAAACAGTGAATGTAGCCTCGGGGTCATCAAGCACTGTATCCAAACCTGTGGCTTGGAGTGCGGCAACTAAGGTGGTAAAACTGCCGTTGGCAACAGCGACATCAACGATTGATGACGGAGGGCTGGGGAGCTCTACATCAGCTACAACAACCATGTCAATTACGTGAATCACTCCGTTAGTGGTGTAAATATCTGTTGTAGTGACAGTCGCTCCACCAAAAGTCAAAGTGTCAAGTTCCGAGTTAATAGCCACGGGAATCTCTGCACCAGACGCTGTGGTAGCTGACAATCCGTTCAAAGTGTAGGCAGTGACAGAGCTGACCTCACCGCTAACAACATGCTGAAGCAAAACGTCGGAGAGAGCGTCAGTGTCGGCTAGTAATAAGTCGAGTGTGTCTGGGTCGATCATTGCAAATGCTGCATCAGTTGGAGCGAAAACAGTAAAGGACTGTGTTTCGTCTGCGAGAGTTGCGTCAAGTCCAGCTGCCTGAAGTGCAGTCACTAGCGTCCCAAAATCTCCAGCAGAAACTGCCGTGTCCACGATATTCATTGTGGGAGTTCCTTTGTCTACAGGTGGGATCAGCACCGCGTCTATAACATGAATCACGCCGTTGTCAGCCTCAACATCGACGGTAGTCACCGTTACAGTATTAACAAGGAGATTGTCGCCATCTAGTGAAAGACCGGTCGAATCACCATTCACCATTTCCACAGTTGATCCGGCGCTGGAGATTGCAGCGGAAGAATCGATTTCTGCGCCAATAACGTGGTAAGTGAGGATGTCGGTGAGGGTGTCTGTGTCATCAAGCAAAGCAGCTATGGTCTCGTCCCCGAGGAGTGCAAACGCATCATCAGTTGGGGCAAATACTGTGAACGAGCTATCCAAGTCGCTGAGCGTCACGTCTAATCCAGTTGCTTCTAAAGCGGCAACAAGCGTAGTGAAACTGCCATTGGCAACAGCAACATCCACAATGCTCATTGGATCTGGTTCTGGAGTTGGTGCAGGTTCGTGAAGTTCTGTGCCGCTTCCACATCCTTGCAAAATCAGTACTGCTGAGAAGAGCAAAGCGCTAAGTTTGTTTACTGTCATAACTCGTATCCTTTTAGTTAGTTTAATTCTCCGTCCTGCGTCATCTGCGCAGACGTTTTTAATTGGTCAACAATGATTGGTTACGGTGAAATTTTAGAATTGGTTGACATAAGTTACATTTTTTGTCAGAAAATGATGCTTTAGCCCATTGAACTATGAGCGTAATAGGGACGGGAAAAACCAGTTAGGAGATTTGTCTACACTTGCTGAAAAATTTAGTAAAATCCACTGATATGGGGATGTTTAGCTTGATGGAACAGGTTTTAAATTTGCTGATTTATTGATATAAAAGATACCTTTGTGAACAGTACCTAACACATCAATATTTTTAATAGTAATCGGCTCAACTTTAAAGGGATTTTGCTTCAATATTGTAAAATTAGCGGTTTTCCCTGCTTCAATCGATCCAATTTTATGTTCCAAATTCAAGGTTTTAGCCGCTGAAATGGTAATAGCTTTCATTGCGGTATAAGTATCTACACGTTGATCCTGAGACACTTTTTTATTGCCAGAAGTTACTCGATTAATTGCAGTCCAAGCTAAAGTTAGAGGCTCCATAGGTGCCATGGCAAAGTCAGAGTGATAGGACGTAGTAACATTTCTCTTGGCTAATGAATTTAAAGCTACCAGATTCTCAGCCCGCGCTTTGCCCAGCCCATTAATGGCATATTTGTCTGCTAGAGCCCACAGATAGTAAGGATTTACAGATGCTTCTACGCCCATCTTTGCAATTTGGTCTGCCATCTCATCTGCAAAGTAGCCCATGTGATGCAACGTTAAGCGATGATCTTTGCGAGGATTGTCTTTTTGATTGACTGAGACAAAATCTAGTACTTGTTGGATTCCTTTATCGCCATTGGCATGGATATGGACTTTGAAATTTTCATTCCAATATTGCGTGATTTGCTGCTCCAACATACTCAAGGGAGTCATCCATTCTCCCTGATGACCATCGGTATAACCTTCTTTCATCTGCATCGCTTGGGAGTAAATCGCCCCATCTGAAAACAACTTAATTTGGCCATTTAAAAAGGTAATATTTTTAGTGTTGTAGTTGCTCAGGGTTTTGATAAAGGACAGGGCCTCTTGATTGCCTCCATGCACTGCTGCTAAAAAAGAACCATTTGGAATCAAATACACATCATAAGGAGGATTTGACGCCATCTCTTTACTGAGTAACCCATACTCTGCTTTGAAATTGATGTTTGGAAAGCCAGGCTCGGCTATTGTTGTGATACCGTTTTTACGAATCATTTGAGTCATCATATCCAGCCCACGCAGATATCGAGATCCGTCGATTAGTAGGGGAGCCATTTTTGGCGCCAAAGCCATCCATCCGCCTTCATAAAAATGGCCCTTGTCCCAGTCAACTTGATGATTTCCTCTAAACTCACCCTCAGTAATACCTAAGACGTTTATAGCGGCATCATTGAGATAAACCTCGTGGAATGAGCGATGTATAACTGCAATGGGCTGATCATCTGAAAGGCCATTTAATAGAGTTCGAGAAAGCTCGCCATGCCAAAGTTGGTGATAACCCCAAACGAAAAATATTTCATCTATCGAGGCTTTTTGCTCTACCGCTTGGGCTAAACGTTGCATGTAGGCTTCATGCCCAACGACCCCCTTTTTGGTCTCATTAGGTAAGACCCAATCGTATGGGGAAATAATTTCATTGGGCAATATAGTGGCGGCTAAAGAGGGATGCACATGAGGCTCAATGAATCCAGGCATCATCGTTTTACCATTAAGACTATGATGCTTGGCATTTGGGTACTTGGCGTCGGCCTCAGTTTTTGAGCCTACAAACAGAATAATGTCGTTGTTAGTTACTACTGCTTCTGCATACTCAAGATGAGAATCATCACTCATAGTAATAATGTCGCCACCAGAATACAGGATGTGCTGCAGGTCATCGCTGGCAGTTGTCTCTGGTTGTTCCGAGCTGTTACAACCCGCAAGTAACAGTATGAAAACCGTAAGTAGATACTTCATGACACAACCCTCAACAATCTATAATTATTCAATACCCCCATTCAAACGGATTTTGACGGAAATAGAAAGTGAAGGTTGATCTGTGATTTAAAAGCCTAAGTCTTCTTGAGTTACTCTGACTTGCACATTGTCACCATTAATTTCAGTATCAATAAGTATAGGGCGACAACAGACAAAACAATCTTCGGTATACGTTTGAGACTCTGAGGGGTCTACCAAGATGGTAATTGCCTCCCAGCAAAAAGGGCAGGTGATTAATTCTTCGAGTAACTCAAAAGACATAGGTTAACTATCTCGCTTACGAGCGATACTATCAGAGAAGTCCTCAGAAATAGCACGCGCAGTCATTTTCGCAGACATCATTACGCTGGGTGTGCCAGCACCGGGTTGAGAGCTTGCGCCAACCAGGTATAACCCATCAATATCTTCGGACCGGTTATGTGGCCTAAAGAACGCAGACTGTGTCAGTCGAGGTTCTACGCCAAAGCTATTCCCAAGATGACTATTTAAGGTAGTTTCGAAATAGTCTGGTGTAACAAACTCACTGTGCACTAAGTTATCCATTAGATTGGGAATATACCCTTCGTCATCAAGAAATCGGAGCACCGTGTCAGTCAATTTAGGCCCCTCTACTGACCAGTCGATACCGCTACCATTATGGGGCACCGGTATTAAGGTGTAGGCAGCATGATAGCCCGAGGGGGCCAAGGCTGGATCAGTGATGGTGGGTATATGAAGGTATTGGCTAAAGTCACTAGCCAATACTTTGCGTTTAAAAATATCTGTTAGCAGCTCTTCATAGCGAGGTCCGAGTATAATATTGTGGTGTCTAAGATCGAGGTTGCCGCTGTCTTTGAAGCCAAAATAAACCACTAATAATGACATCGAGTAATGCATATTGCGTACGCGCCAATTCGGGTTCCAGCGTCGGTGCTTGGCATCAATTAGATTCATGTAGGTATGAGCATAATCCGCATTACTAATTACTATATCTGCTTTTAGTTCTTCGCCATCAACAAGCGTTACCCCCTTTATTTGAGGTTTTTTAAGCCAACCTTTGCGGTCAGCTACGTCGATACTGGCGATCTCTGACTGGTAGCGTATTTCACCACCTATTTCCTCAAACTTTTGGACCATGCCTCGGACTAATGCGCCGGTGCCACCCATGACATAGTGTACGCCCCAAGTTTTCTCAACGAAGTGAATCATTGCGTAAATTGCTGGTACAGCAAGGGGATTTCCTCCTATCAGCAGAGTTTCAAAGCTGAACACTTGCCGAAGTTTGTTACTACTGAAGTAGCGGCTGGTAAATGAAAAGAGACTGCGCACTGCATCCAACTTCAGCAAATCTGGCAGGACTTTTAGCATTGTCGACACATCATTGAAAAAGGTGTAACCGAGATCTAAAAAACCACGCTTAAAAATCGCCTCAGCATCTTGATGAAAACGCTCATAACCATCAAGGTCTTCAGGGGCAATTTGCTGTATCTGCTCACGAGTACGTGCAGGGTCGCCATCATAATCAAAGTATGTTTTATCATCAAAATAAATACGATAGAACGGTTTAATGGGAATGATTGTGGCGTATTTAGCGGTTGCGGCGCCAAGCTCTTGCTTAACCATCGAAACAGAGTCGGGGAAGTCAGGTTGATTTAAATTATCAACATCCCGCTCGAGAGAGAACAACTCTTCAATAAAGTGAGGGACGGTGATAACCGTCGGGCCCATATCAAAAGTAAAGCCTTTAATGTTCTTAACATACGCGCGGCCACCCGGGCCATCGAGTTTTTCAAGGATTATTGTATCAAAGCCTAAACTTTGCAGACGCAGCCCGAGGGACAGTCCACCAAAGCCTGCACCAATGACGATAGCGCGGTTGCGTTTATGTTTCACTTAAGAATCTCTTTTAAGCAGAGCGTTGCCATTAACAGTCCTAATTAAGGTCAGCCAAAGGATGGTCGGTTTCTGACCAAGGACTAACAAAGAATGGATCCACCATTTCGGAAGTAATGTCCTGAATACGTGTTGGGCTCCATGACGGATTATGGTCTTTATCTATAACCAAGGCTCGAATCCCCTCAACGGTTTCGGTCTGTGCTCCGGTGCGCTCAAGATGGTGGGTATAAAAGCAATGTTGTACCAACGTGCGCTCAAGTCTCAGCTCATCGGCAAGAGACATATGGCGGCCTAGTCGAATTTGTCGAAGTGACACATGCAGCATCAGCGGCGAACGCTTTTGTAACACCTCAAGAGTTCCCATTGCCCAAGGAGATCCACTATTATCAAGGGATTGCATGATTTCGGTGGGGGAGTCGAAGTTAAAAGTCCCATCTATTTCTGGGCTTAACCAGCTATCATCTTCTTCTAACTTAGCACTGTCGATCACACTGTGTAGTCGACTAATGCGCTGATCGACTGTCATCATTTCGTTATTGGTGAGGCTGTCCCAGGAGTCTTTTAGATTATCGCTATGAATAGCTCGGTCTGCTAAATCAGCTGCCAGTGCCTGAGTGCCGACCAACACTTTTCCAGTCAGCCCCAAGTATTCACCACTGTATCCGGGGCATTTCGGTAAAAAATAGCCACCACCCACATCCGGGAATAACCCAATGTTAGTTTCTGGCATAGCAATTTTAGAGCGCTCGGTAATAATACGCAATGAAGCACCTTGGGAAATGCCCATCCCACCGCCCATTACAATGCCATCCATGAAGGCAATGTAGGGCTTTGGATAATTGAAGATCAAGTGATTGAGACGATATTCTTCGGTAAAAAATGCCTCTAGATCCGGGTCGTTGGCAATACCGGCGGTGTGAAAAAAGCGAATATCACCACCGGCACAAAAAGCACCAAAAGGACCGTCTTTATTGGAGCCTCGAATTGCAACCGCCTCAATGGTAGGATCTTCACGCCAATCGGTTAAGACCTTGTTCATAGCGCGAACCATATCTAAGTTTAAGGCGTTGAGGGCTGCTGGTCGGTCAAGCGTAATTTGTCCAACGCCGGCAATGACATTGGTAATGATATTGGCCAAAGGGACTCTCCGAGTAGCGAAACAATAGGTCAAACATTATCGAAAACTGCTTCTATTGTCGACTTAAACTGCGCCAAGTATCAGTTTTATCTACTAACTTAGCTGAAAGAGAACTAGCGAAACAAAAAATTTATCGAGGCATGTTGCGCTTGCATAGAAATCCCCTATGTGACTCCCCAATCAATAATTACAGTTACTACTTGTGATCTTTTAGGTTTTACTAGTAAGCTAATCAGCCTAATTAAAGAGAAGCCTAAATTAATGGAAATATCAAACATGAAAAAATTATTTATAATCCTAGCAGTAATACTTAGCTTAACTGCTGGATCAGCTGAGGCGGCTAAAACAGCTGAAGTTCTTGAGTTTGAGCAAACTTCAGAGTTAAGTATTTCAGCACTTCGTCGGGAGGATTATGATGCTGCATTTAAGCATCTCAATAAAGCCGCCAAGCTTGGAAATAAGGTGTCTCAATTTAATCTTGCTTTATTGTATATGGAAGGATTAGGAGTGAAACAGGATTATGCCCAGGCTTATCTTTGGTTAAATGTTGCAGTAGAAGCAAAAGAGAAGTCATGGCGTAAAGTCAGAGACCAAATCCATAGCGCCTTATCCAAGGAGCAGATCGCAGCGCTAACGCCATTCGTAAATGATTATATAAAGAAATATGGTGCCAGAGCTCAAGGAGTGAACTGCAGAAAAAAACCATCAATAGGGACGAAGATCAAAGCGATGCAGTGTACCAAGCGTCCTACGCCTAAAGTTTTATAATTTAGCTCTCCTTGAGGGAATAGAGGAAAATAAAAAAGGGCTTGGTTACCAAGCCCTTTTGTTTATCAGTGATCAATTAAAAAATTTAAGCGATATCAAACCGATCAGCATTCATTACCTTGTTCCAAGCGGCAACAAAGTCATTCTCAAATTTCGCTTTTGAATCTGCTGCAGCATAGACTTCACAAATCGCTCGAAGCTGCGAGTTAGAGCCAAAGGCAAGATCGACTCTTGAGGCGGTTCTAACCTTGTCGCCGGTTGCACGATCAGTGCCCTGGTAGGTATTACCACCAGTTGCTTCCCAAGCAACACTCATGTCCAATAAATTGACAAAGAAGTCATTACTAAGAGTGCCCGGATTGTCTGTGAATACACCGCGATCGTCTGCGCTAATGCCTAGAGATCTGAGACCACCAACAAGTACTGTCATCTCTTTTGCGGTTAAGCCAAGTAGCTGCGCTTTGTCGAGCAACATTTCTTCTGCGCTAACTGAGTACATTGCCTTCAGATAGTTGCGGAAACCATCTGCAACCGGCTCTAGAACATCAAATGACTCTACATCAGTTTGATCTTGTGAAGCATCACCTCTGCCTGACGTGAATGGCACGCTTGCACCTGAAGCCTGCTCGATCGCAACATTACCTGCCAGTACAATTACATCAGCGATTGAGGCACCCGAACTCGCAGCAATCTCTTCGAGCACATCAAGCACTTTGGCAAGTTGATCTGGCTTATTAGCAGCCCAATCCTTCTGAGGCGCAAGACGAATGCGAGCACCATTAGCTCCTCCACGCATATCTGAACCACGATAGGTAGAAGCACTTGCCCAAGCAGTTTCAACCATCTCCTGGACACTTAAATCACTGCCCGCAATTTTAGCCTTCACAGCATCAACATTATAATCTGCTTTGCCCTGGGGTACTCTATCTTGCCAAATAAGTTCTTCGACAGGCACTTCTGGTCCAAGATAGCGATCAATAGGTCCCATATCTCTATGCAGCAGCTTAAACCAAGCGCGGGCAAAGGCATCTGCGAATTGATCAGGGTTTTCATGAAAGCGTTTAGAGATTTTCCTATACTCGGGATCTTCACGCATAGCCATATCAGCTGTCGTCATAAATGTAGTAACACGCTTTGCTGCATCTTCAGCGTCTGGCGCTAAATCTTTTTCATCGGGGTTGATTGGATGCCATTGGTGAGCACCTGCAGGGCTTTTAACTAGCTCCCACTCGTAACCAAATAGCAGGTCAAAGTAGCCATTGTCCCACTGTGTGGGATTGGCAGTCCAAGCACCCTCAAAACCACTCGTAATGGTGTCGCTGCCTTGACCAGATGCATGAGTACTCTTCCAACCCAGTCCCATATCTTCAACTGGGCCACCTTCAGGTTCAACACCAACAAGGTCTGCATCGCCAGCGCCGTGAGCTTTTCCAAATGTATGACCACCAGCTACTAAAGCAACAGTTTCTTCATCATTCATAGCCATTCGACCAAAGGTGTCACGGACGTCAAAGGCGCTCAACAATGGATCAGGATTACCATCTGGTCCTTCGGGATTAACGTAAATTAAACCCATTTGCACGGCACCTAAAGGATTCTCTAAATCACGCTCGCCTGAATAACGTTTATTGTCGAGCCACTCTGTCTCTGCGCCCCAGTATATATCCTCTTCTGGTGCCCAGATGTCGGGTCGGCCGCCACCAAAACCAAAGGTTTTTCCTCCCATGGACTCAATAGCAACATTACCGGTTAAAATCAGCAGATCTGCCCAGCTAATTTTATTTCCGTATTTTTGTTTAATAGGCCACAGTAGTCGTCTTGCTTTATCTAGGTTGCCATTGTCAGGCCAGCTATTAAGTGGAGCAAAACGCTGAGCTCCAGTGCCGCCGCCCCCGCGACCATCACCAGTTCTGTATGTGCCTGCTGCGTGCCAAGTCATACGAATGAAGAACGGGCCGTAGTGACCGTAATCAGCAGGCCACCAGTCTTGAGAGTCTGTCATTAGATCAGTTAAATCTTTTTTAAGAGCTGCAAAATCAAGCTTTTTAAATTCTTCACTATAATCAAAATCTTCGTCCATCGGATTAGATTTCTGATCGTGTTGGTGAAGAATGCCTAAATTTAATTGATTAGGCCACCAGTCACGGTTACTGGTTCCACTTGAATTATTGCTGGTCAAGCCGCCGTGCATGACGGGGCATTTTCCTTGGTTATCATTGCTCATAACTGGTCACCTCTTTGACTCATAACTCTTTATTTAGAGTTGAAAGAATTACTAGACTAATGATTAAGAAAGTAGTTACAAAACCTAAACAGATTTGTCTGTATTTACATTTCTTGGAACTTATATCGTACTGTTGGAGAAACTCTTAAATTTTCACCCAATTCACCGTCATCTTATTCCCATGATTAAGGTCTGGTCTAGTAGTTTTATTCAATCGTCTTAATTTATTCTAAATATCAATTTTTTACCTGTCGCTTTGGGGGAATGTTATTCATGGGTTTTAAAAGAAATTGCTTTAGTTAGGGGTGCGTCTGACAAGTGTTGAAGGGTTTGACTACCAGTAAGAAACATAGCCCAACGTAATTGCTCGGATAGTATCGCTATTTTTTCGATAACTGCGTCTGTTGATTCCAGAGCTGGTTCTAAAAAGGGTTGTGCAAGGGCACTGATATTTGCTCCTAATCTAATACAACGGGCAATGTCTAGACCATGCCTAACTCCGCCGGAGCCAATAAGATTAAGCTTAGGGTTCATTTTCCGAAGCGGGGGCAGCAGAGACACTGTATCCATTCCCCAGTTGAGAAAAGGTTGTGCTACCTGTTGCTCAAAAAGGGAGTAATTTCGGGCCATCTCTATACTCGCCCAACTTGTCCCGCCTTGCCCTGCTACCTCAATCCAAGTAACACCTGCGTCAAGTAACTTTTGAGCGGCGGTTGGCCCAATGCCCGAGCCAACCTCTTTAATGATCAATGGGACAGGAAGGTCCTTACAGCACTGCTCAATGGCCTTGAGCACAGAATTCCAATTACGATCGCCATTGGGCTGAATTAATTCTTGCAGTGGATTCAAATGAATCATTAAAGCGTTAGCCTCTGTACTTTCCACAGCCCTCATTGCGAGGTCAGAACCAACTTGCTGAAGTTGTGTTGCACCAATATTGCCTAGGATCACTGCGTTGGGTGCCCAACATCGAACATTCTGCTTAAGTCCCAATTCAATTGATGCTCTTTGAGAACCAAGGGCCATAGGGATATTGCAGTGCTCTGCTGCTTCAGCCAAATGCTGGTTTATTAGCTCGCCGTTGTCGCATCCTCCGGTCATTGCGCCAATGATGATTGGAGCCGAAAGGTTCTTCCCTAGAAAGTGAGTATTCAGACTAATATCTTCAAGAGATAACTCAGGTAATGGGTTGTGCTCAAAACAAACCTCATCAAATCGAGACAGGGCGCTATCTTGATGGTCGGGACTCAAAGCCAACTCAATATGGTCATCCTTACGATCGCTTATATTGGTCATAATTTGAACTGATTAGAGTTGGAGTCCGCAAGATCCACCAACAACATGTGAGGCACAGTAAGTGCGGCTAACCCTATAAATATTATTTCAATAAGGCCTTGGTTGAGTGTCATTTGGAAATACCAGTAAAAACCAACTGCTGCTAACCATGCACAGATGCTGTAGACGACTGTTTCTGTTATGCAGCGTGGACGATGGCTCAGTGCGATACTTTTCCAAATTCGCGCGTAGTGCGATCGGCTATGCCATAGGCAAAAGTAGATAGCAAAACTTACTAACGGAGAAAACGAGTAAGTCAAAACGAGCAGTGCAAGAAGATTAGCAACACAAGATCGCCATTTAGCATATTTAAAACTAAAAAGTAGGTAAGCAGTCACTACCGCTATATATGCTAAAAATATTGGAGTTATTGTTTTCAATAACATAGCTGAGCTTTGTTCTCCAACTAGAATATTAAAAATAGGAAGCACCGCATCTGGTTGAAAGCCAGGTATAGCTATTGGAACCAATCCACCGTGCGCCAGAAGAGGCAGCCAGCGCTTAGAGCCTATTTCATCGATATGTTTAATGTCGCTAGCACCAAAGTGAAGACCTGAAATCATCAAGAACGCTACCAGACTAGTAAGGGGGAGTAGCCACCAAATGCCCATAACAAAAATAGCTATTAGAATATAAGCCAAATGAAAAGTGATCCAACCCCAGGAAGACATAGGCCAACCAATACGACGCGCTACTGCACCATCCAAACCGCCGTGAGGAACGCCGATTAATAGAATCGCAGCCATCGCGATGTAATCATAACTAGTCATGACTAAGCACCTGCCGCCAGACTGCCTTAATGAAAGGCCATTTTGGCATGGCATTAATTACTTTTAGCCAACCGGTAAGACTTGCAGATCCAAGCATAAAATGAGCAAATTGATCCCCTTTTAGTGCCCCCGCTGTGCGCATAAACAGATCTACACCTAACCTTGGATTAGAAATCAGCACATCATTAAAAACTCTATCCATAAAATTAAGGTGGTTAGATGTAGCTGCAGGTACTTTGTAATCACCCTTGACAATACCCTCAGTCAGTTTAGTCATTTGGGTTTGAATTGCGGTAAAAGCATAACCAGATGATAGTCGCACTGCTCCGCTGGCACCACCAATTGTAGGAGCTCTAGAGATTTTTTTTTGAGGTTCTTGCATGGGAATAACGCCAACTTCTTCTCGAAGCTGCTCTCGTATCTCGATACCCTCACGAGTAAGCCATTCTGATATAGCGTCTCGGTACCATTCTTTAGCTTCTATTTTATTCGAGATCATTGTTGACTCTATAAATAAATGGTTTGAGGAGAAGGGCAATGCATAGATGAAATGTAGGCCTTTCGATTGATCTACTCTAAAATCCATTAGTGTGGCAGTGTTGGCGTCCAAGATAGGATGCTTAGTCCGAATCTCCCAGCCTAAAAAGTGCTGTTGCAGACTACCTTCTACAACTGGAGACCGGCGACTGTCAAACACCTCTTTAGCGCAGTACTGGTTTCCTGCCACTTCAAAACGATGTAATTCAGAGGAAAATGTTAGATTATCTACTGATGTTCGCTGAAGACTTACCTTTCCGGCAAGACTTTCTTCGTTGTGACGCAAGTATTTTGCCGAACTTAGGCAGGTATATTGGTAGTCGTGGCTTTTGAGTAAAACTTCCTTCGACTCATCAATTAGGCGCCACTTTTTCCAACTCCCTAAAATGGCGTGTTTAAACTGTTCACGTTGTTCGGAAGTTGCCCAAAGGCTCCAACAACATTCTCGTTGTTCTGGGGTCTTAGGTTCAAATACTACTGTATGTTTGTTTAATTGGTGGGCAGATAGTTTTGAGGCTAACGTGATGCCAGCACTACCACCACCGATAATGCCGATATCAATATTAGTGACAGTGGACACCGGCTAGTCCTAGTAATGGCTTATGGAGGCTAGCCTTGTGATCGGGTACGTGTCTGGGTAATAACTCGGAAAGGCTACGAAAACTAAGTAAAATTTTCTCTGTCTTTCCCACGATTACTCGCCCCTTCCACCATGCAAATCTATTCCTGCGCACAACCCACCCAATTTGACGGTAGACCCGCAGGGCGATTGCAATAGCGAACCTTGATCGAAATGGTAATAGTCGGATACCTAATAAAGCGCTGGCATAGTATTGCTCTGAAAGAGTCAGTAAACGTCTGATAGCATCTGATACTGGCTGTTTGCAGTGCAGAGATTGATATGCGATATCTTCGATAGTAATCTTCTGCTCGAACCAACTTGCAGGAAGGTAACGTCTGCCCATCTGTGCATCCTCTAAAACGTCTCTGGAGATATTAGTTAACTGCATAGCGATCCCTAAATCAATGGCAAAGCTATCAGCTCTTTCTTGCTTGCAGTTTAATATACGGCACATCATTAGCCCCACTGTGCCAGCAACAGCATGACAATAACGCAGTAACTCTGCCTCGGTTTTAACTTCAGTTTTTTGTTGATCTTGTAACATGCCATCTAGCAACTCTTTGGCTGCGTTTAAAGGGATATTATTATGTTGAGATAAGTCTAAAAAGCTAACCAACTCTGGTATAGCTGTTGCTGAATTTGTATCAACATTGAAAGTGAGACTTGCTTTAATATCTTTAAGAGTCTCTTGTCGATTTGGTAAGTCACCATCAGCTAAATCATCAACAAATCGGCAAAATTCGTAGAGTCGAGCCGCGCGATTTGCCAATGTAGAGCCAAGGAAGAAACTAGCCCAATAGAATGATTTGCCATGCCGCGCTAGTACCTTGAGGGGCTGCGGGTTTTTCATAGTTGAAGGCTAGGCTATCTGGTCTTGGGATTCAAGTATTGCTGTTTGTTTTACAGATTCAACCAGCCCCTGGGAGATTAATCTTAGTTCCGAAGGAATTAATGACACCAATATATCGGCCTCAGCTAGCCAGTACTCCACTAATTCGTTGGCGTGCAAAATGGCATCGCTAGAAGCTATATTTTTTTGCCAGTGACTTACACGACTGACATCCTCCGAGGAGTACCATTGAGAGAAAAGCTCTCTGTTACCTGAATCAAGATTACCGTAAATACTAATAACAAGGTTGGGCTTACGGCCGTCAAGATCACTAGATCTATGGCTTGAAGGGACAATGTCATTTATATCATTGCGACCTTGGTAGGCCAGACCACAGAACTCAACTAATCGCTCTAAATTATGCAGGCTGTCTTTCAGCTGAGCGATTATAGCCGCACCTTTGATTGGAGCCAGCAGAAGTGGGCTTGTCTTACCCTTGGCAATATCTTTCCAGGCGCATACTGTGGCGCACTGGCGTTGATTGATGTCAGATATCTGCCCACTGCAGGTTTCCTGCATCGCATTAGCCAAAAGGCTGACCAGTTGACCGCCATGTATTGAATGACGTGCCGCTAGTTCAAATGCTTTAGCTACCATCCAGTCGCCAAGGCAGAGGGCCATATCTGAACCGAACTGATGATGAATGCTAGTCTGACCACGCCGGTGCGTGCTGGCGTCGCTAATATCATCGTGTATAAGTGATGCATTGTGGAGAAGCTCGCACGCCGCCGCCCAATGCAAAGAATCTTGAGAATTTAAATTAAGAGCAGTGCCACTTGATAGTGCTAATTTTGCTCTAAAGTTTTTACCAGGATTTTGGAAGTGATACCGAGCCGCATCAAACAAACTGTTATCTGACTGAGGCATCTCACTTTGGAACAGGTCATCAAGTTTTGATGATCCTTGTAACCCCTGTGTTATTGACTTTACTGGGGACATTTCTTGTACCCTATATTCTTATAATTTCCATCGGCAACATTCTTCGGTTACCAAAAGCGGGTTTAACTTGAGAAAGAAAGAGCCAGAAATACTGGCTCTTTACTTTCAGTTTAGCAAGTAAACTTACTCTGAATCAGCTACTGCAGCTGCCCAGATGATTACACCAAATCCGATCTTATTTACAAAATCAGCAAGGTTGTAAACAATATTCAGCATTTCTGGGTCAGCACCACCGCCCATGTAACCAAAGAAGTAACCTATAGGGTAGATAGACCAGCCGAGAGTTACACAGAGCAACATTGCTTTGTAAGCACCTTGGACATTAGCATTCGCGAGACCAGCATTGATCTGGCTAGCTTCACCTTTGAAGATTTCCCAAATAATAAACGCCCAACCAGCCATCGCTAACCAGAAACCAACGGAAGCATTCATCATTCCGGTCTCGCCTGCGTAGCCGAATCCAAGCATGGCAACTGTGCCGACGAGCAAACGCCAGAAAACACCTGCAGGGACTTTTGTAACTGCGGATAGAACTAAGTAGAACTCGATCATCAACAACGGCACAGTTAGCAGCCAGTCAATATATCGGAACTCAGTTGGAGATGTACCAGTGGCAACCCATACATCGCGCATGTAGAAGTAGTGAACTGCGGCGATCAATGTAACCAAGCCTGACACTGTCAAGGACGTCTTCCACTTGCCCGCAACACGATCACGTTCAACGAAGAAGAAAGCTGTGGCAGCAACTAGAGCCATAGAGATCAACCAAAAGGACATACCGACATAATCGCCGGAAACTAGATTATTACTCATTATAGAAACCCTTCTTATTTATATTTTTATAGTGCGGATAAACTTCACCAAAGGCGAGCAACCCTCACCACGTAGTACAGAATCTCGTGAAACGCAACAATTCGATCCTCTGATGAGTTGAATTTATCTTTTTTTTATTCAAAGTGCAAACTATGACGCATGCGAACTCAATTTTAATCTAGTATTGCAGAGTAATGTGTATAAAAAGGGTGATTGCTGACTTATGCATATTTAATTAAAAATGTTTTTGTTTTCAATGCAGTATCAACAACGAAAACATTAATAGAATACTAAATAGACTTAAATACCAATGTATTTTTATTAGTCACAAAAAAACGAAAATTATGCTGTTTAGACACCAAAATCACAAACAAATTGGATTGAGAGTGATTCAGATGCCTATTGTCAACCTGTTTTGTTGCTATTTTTTTTAAGAAATAATTCAAATATGAAATTAAAGATTTGCTTTGCACATATTTTGCTAAACAGGCCAATCTGTTGCGTCAACTGAATCTAATTCGCTATCAGCCTGATTTCCTGCCCAGCGCTTTACAAACTCTCCATCAGGGTCATAAATTTCAGTTTGTTTGTGTAAATCAAATTTTCTATGGCCCTTTGGATCTGCACCTACCCCAGCTAAATACTGCCAATTACCCCAATTTGAAGCCTCATCGTAATCGATGAGATGCTGCTCGAGGTAAGCAGCACCATATCGCCAATCGAGGCTCAGCTCGTGGACAAAGCAGCTAGCAATGAGCTGCCGCCCGCGGTTGGACATATACCCTGTAGAATTCAGCTGTTTCATCAGTGCATTGATGATTGGATATGGTGTATTGCCATTGCACCATTTTTGGTAACGCTCTGCGTAAAAGCTCGTCTGGGGCTTGATTAACGAAATTCCAGAAAAATCGAAAAGTCGGTCTTTATGTCGGTAGGCGTACCACTGGAAATATTCTCGCCAAAGGAGCTCGAAGTAGATCCAGTAGGTTGATTCATTTTGCTCAACATCTCGTTCGTAGAGTTTCAGTCTTGCTATTATTGACTTTACTGAAACGCAACCATTGGCTAACCATGGTGAAAACTTCGTCGAGTAGTCCATGCCGTCGAGGCCGTTGCGAGTAGCCTTGTAAGTGCTCGCCAAACCCTTGTTGAAATATTCATTAACATGTGCCCAACCAATATTCTCGCCGCCAGTAAAGTAACTACAGGGAGTTACATCACAGAGGCTGGGAACCATCTTTTCTCTAGCCAGGTTCACAGGGGGGGGAGGCAAAGCCTTTGGTTTGGGGGCAGGAAAGTCGACTAGTAAATCTTCTACTTGTTTCCGGAACTTTGAGAACGTAAACGGCAGAGAGTCAATGGTGAACGGTAAATCCTCAGGTTTAAATATGGTATGACTATGCCGTTGTTGGAACGAAACAGCTGGATGCTCTTTCCTCAACACATCCCACTGGCGAGTTAAATGCCTCCCTGCATTAAACGACCCATAGATATGAGAAACGTTGTGCACGCGGATTAGTTCGGCAGCGGCATCAGTTAGCGGCTGCTTCCGAAAGACGAGACGATGCCCAAAATTTTGGAGGTTACTATCTAGCGCAACCAACGATTCATGGAGGAATTGGTTACAATGATCGGACCGATCGACACTTCCTTGACGTGCTTCACTAGAAGGAGTGTCATCATGGATGAAGCAACAAATTAGCTGATCCATTTCAGAAGCTGCCAAGCGCAGTGCTGGATTATCATCGAGACGGAGGTCGTTTGAGAATATATAAAGCCCAGTTTTAACCATTCGATTTATCCAATCCTTTGCGTTTCAATTCATTGGTCTACGCAATGCCCTAACTCTTAGATCCTTTTAAATCCCATGCTGTCTAATCTAAGTCTCAAGCTAGAGCGTAGATATCCAGAGGATAACCTATGGCTTGGACAACATCTGAGAAACCGATAAACTTATTCACCGTAATATGCTTGCTGGGGAGCATCGGTTTGGTGCCCTTCATCTTAAGCGTGGGTTGCATGGTGAGCGGAGCCTGGTTGGGTGGTGGGTTGCAAAGCGCAAGTATTTTTGGACTTTATGCACCCTATGTATTTCTGGCCTACAGTGCGATCATATTGAGCTTTTTAGCCGGAACCTTATGGGGAAAATGGGAGTCCTTGCTGCCAAATAGAGGGTCCGCTGTCGTTTTGATTTTTACTAACCTAACATCTCTACTAGCATGGGTGTCTTTGACGGTCATTCATATATCCCAGTTACTCTCTATTACGGCTGTAGCGCTTCTAGCGGCGGGCTATTTGGGAATTTTGGGGGTCGAAGGCACGCTCAAAACATCAAGTCGAGGCTATTGGAATTTACGGGTCAGCCTGACCACCGTAGTAGTTTTGTTGCATTGGACTACTCTTTACTTAATGATCGATGAGCTTTAAATGAATCAAGAACTAATTTTGTTTTATGACGCGAGCTGCCCGTTGTGCGCAGCGGAAATTACGCATCTCAAGAAGCTTGATAAGCATCAACAGATAGCCTTTGAGAACATCCACGCCTCAGATTTTCCTGAGCACTTCCCTCATATTTGTCGGCAGGAGGCAGATCGCATTCTCCACGGACAGTTACCAGGTGGAGAAGTTATCTTAGGGCTAGATGTTACCTATTTAGCGTGGTCCTTAGTTGGAAAACGTCATTGGGTGGCAATTCTTCGTTGGCCAATAGTTAGCGTGATCGCTAAAGGGGTATATTTAATCTTTGCCAGATACCGCCATCGTATCTCTGCGCTGATCACAAGCGAGCCAGTCTGTGATCCATGTATAAGCAAAAAGGAAGCAAAGTGAGCGCTCACTATGATAATTTTGCTCTAGTCACAGGAGCTAGTGGTGGTTTGGGGTCATCATTGGTAGCGGAATTTCTCAATGATCCAGCCATTGATAAGGTTGTGGCAGTTAGTCGCTCTGAAAAAGCTAGGGTCGAATATCCCACAAACGGCATTGGAGATAAGTTGATTTGGGTAAAGAGCGACTACAGCGAAGCCGGCCTAGATGAAGTTCTATCGATGCTTGAGCCGCACGCAGGCAAGTTCACCAGAGTTTGTATATGTCATGGAGTCCTACATTCGAACACATATTGGCCTGAGAAGCGGTTGGAGGACATAAGCGAGTCTGCACTTCAGGCTATTTTTCAAGCCAATGCAGTGGTGCCAGCACTCTGGCTAAAGTCATTAATGAAAGTTCTAAAGGGCTCAAATGATTGTATTGTGTCGGCTTTTAGCGCAAGAGTGGGCAGTATCGGTGATAATCATCTAGGCGGTTGGTATGCTTACCGAGCTTCTAAGTCTGCGCTTAATATGATCTTGAAAACAGCGGCTATCGAATATGGGCGACGGGCCAAAAATGTCAAACTTATTGCTTTCCATCCCGGTACCACTGACACAGAGTTATCAAAACCTTTTCAAGCGGCAGTCCCGAAAGATAAACTTTTCACTTCGTCCTTTGTGGCTGAGAGGTTAGCTATGATTATGGACGAAGCAGTGGTCGATGGTGAATTGTCTTATCTGGATTGGAACGGCCAAGCCATAGATTGGTGACAAATGTGCGCATTCCTAGCGCCCATCTCGGTTAAGCTGTAACCTACCCCTAACCGATAACTGCCCCACAACATGAAACAAGAAAACACTATGAGTGGCAATAAAATCCTAGGCCTAAAAATAAGCGACCTTCTCCATGATGGGCGAGGAGTTGGCCGCATTAACGGTAAAGCTTACTTCGTAGAGGGTGCTATTCCGCCTGAAACTATAGAATTTCGATTGATTCGGGAGAAGCGGAATTTTGGGGAAGGGCGAGTGAGCAAGATCGTATCACCGTCCGCTCACAGAGTGGATCCGAGGTGTGAATATTTTTCAAGATGCGGAGGCTGCACCCTTCAGCACTTAGAGCACAACCAACAGATTAAATACAAAAAGCAACAGGTTTTAAATAATCTGCAACGAATTCAAGTCCATCCAGAGAATACATTACCCTCATTGATCGGTCCCAAGTGGCATTATCGAAGGCGCGCTCGTCTTGCCGTGCAGCGTGCACGAGACGGCCAGTTTTTGGTTGGGTTTCGAAATGCAGGGACCAACAGGATCGAGCCTATTTCCCGTTGTTTGGTTTTAGATAAAGCGTTGGATTCAATATTAACTGCATTGCCATTAATACTAAAAGACCTTCCCCGAGATATTAAGATATCCGAAATTGAATTACTGGCTGCGGACAACGCTCTAGCGGTTTCTGTTGAGGCTAGTAAGAGCTTAGAGAAGGCCGGCGAAATTGCTATTTTTAATGCCTTAAGTATGGTTAATGACATTCCAACTCAGTTGTGGTGGAAATCCTCAAAGAAGAGCCAGTTTCAGCGCATAGGCGAGAATGATAAGCCACTTTATGTGCATGTCTCTGATGATATAAAACTTAACTGTGAACCTGGCCAGTTCATTCAGGTAAATAGCGATATTAACCGCCAAATGATTGATCAACTGCTTGACTTATTGCCTGTTGGTAATCGGGGTACAGTGGTCGATCTATTTTGTGGTTCTGGCAATCTATCGCTGCCTCTTGCACAGCATTTTGACCATCTTGTGGGCGTCGAAGGTTTGAAAGACCTTGTAGATAGAGCAACTGAAAACGCCCAAAGTAATGGTATCCATAACGTTAGGTTTATCATCGCAGACTTAAATGATGCAGCGTCACTGAAAACGGTAACGAAATTAGCAGAATCTATAGACTTAGTGGTGCTCGACCCACCCAGGAGTGGAGCGCCTGCAGTTATGTCGTGGATAAATAACTCCGGGGCTAAGAGAGTAATCTACATATCCTGTCATCCAGCTACTATGGTCAGAGATACAACGGCTCTGGTCCAGAACGGTTATAAACTTAAGAATATAGGTGTGATTGATATGTTTCCTCACACCGCCCATATTGAAACCATGGCATTGTTTGAGAAGTAACTCTAAATGATCTATAAAAGCTGAGTTCTGACTGTTTTGAGGCTGTAAGAATTAGCTGATATCAGGTAAACTTGCCGACGTTTAAAGAATCCAAATTCAACCCTAGGAAAACACCTAATTATGTTTGACAAAGACCACACTATCGCGAAAGTCGATCCAGAATTATGGCGAGCTATGCAGCTCGAAGACCAGCGTCAAGAGCAGCACATTGAGCTTATTGCATCGGAAAATTACACTAGCTTGGCTGTCATGGAGGCTCAAGGTGGTAAAATGACCAATAAATATGCTGAAGGTTATGCCGGGAAGCGTTACTACGGTGGTTGTGAACACGTTGATGTAGCTGAAGATTTGGCTGTTGAAAGGCTCAAAAGCTTGTATGGTGCGAGCTATGCGAATGTACAGCCTCACTCGGGTTCTCAAGCAAACAGTGCCGTATTTCTAGCGTTGGTCAAAGGTGGTGACACCATCTTGGGGATGAGTTTAGCTGATGGAGGCCATTTAACTCACGGTGCTAAGCCAAACTTCTCAGGCAAGTTATATAACCCAGTACAATATGGTTTGAATGCTGAGACTGGCCTGATTGACTATGATCAAGTTGAGGCTTTGGCGTTGGAGCATAGGCCGGCGATGATTATCGCTGGATTTTCGGCCTATTCAGGGATTATGGACTGGAAAAGATTCAGAGAAATAGCTGATAAAGTGAATGCTTACTTACTTGTAGATATGGCGCATGTATCAGGATTAGTGGCGGCGGGTGTATATCCAAGCCCAATACCCCATGCCCATGTTGTCACGTCCACCACGCACAAGACTCTGCGTGGACCCCGCGGTGGAATTATCTTAAGTAATGACGCTGAAATTGCGAAAAAATGTAATTCAGCAGTTTTTCCAGGTAGCCAGGGTGGACCTCTTTGTCATGTGATTGCGGCTAAAGCAGTGGCTTTTAAAGAGGCGGCGAGCGAAGATTTTGTCCACTATCAGAAGCAGGTAGTAGCCAATGCGAAGGCAATGGCTGCCACTTTCATGGAGCGTGGCATTAATATTGTTTCCAACGGGACCGAGAATCACCTAATGTTGGTAAGTCTGATTGGTAAAGAATATACCGGAGCAGATGCTGATCGGGCTATGGGCGAAGCATTTATTACAGTGAATAAAAATGCTGTTCCGAATGACCCTCGCTCTCCGTTCGTTACCTCTGGACTGCGTGTTGGTACTCCAGCTATTACCACTCGGGGATTTGGGATTGCAGAAACGGTTCAATTGACCCATTGGATGTGTGACATATTGGACAGTCTAGAAGCGGGGAATTCAGATGAAGTCGTTGCGAAAACTAAGGTCAAAGTTCTTGAGGTATGTCAGCGCTTTCCGGTTTATGGTTAAAATCAGGGATTTCCATGGTTCGTTTGAACGGGGGCTAATTACTCTCATTGCGATGGTAAGGCACTATGACTGAGCAGGCACCATTGATACGCTTGGCCGCTACTGCGGTGTTGTTGCGTAACTCCGACCAAGGTTTAGAAACCTTATTATTGAGACGTAATGCCAAGCTCGCCTTTGCCGGTGGTGCGTGGGTGTTTCCTGGTGGAGCAATTGATGAGCCTGAAATGGAAGAGGCTGACAGTGAGGAAAAAGCGGCTAGATTGGCGACGGTTAGAGAAGTAGAAGAAGAGTGTGGGCTTACAGTGGCCACCCAAGATCTCGTCCATTTTTGCAATTGGACCACTCCAGAGGGAGAGACAAGACGTTTTGCGACTTGGTTTTTTGCAGCTCAAGCTGAAAATAGCTCAGAAGATGTATTAATTGACGGGGGGGAGATTCACGAATTTAAGTGGATAAAGCCACAAGAAGCCATGCATCTGCATCATCTTGGGGAGCTAACATTGATGCCCCCTACATACCTATCCATGAGTTTAATTAGCCACTACAACACGGCAGAAGTTGCGTGTCAGTCTCTCGCTGAGCGCACGCCCTACTCTGTAACTCCTCGACTATGCCAGTTAGATGGCCAAATGATGTGTCTTTATCCTGGAGATGCGGGTTATTTAAGTAATGACCCAGCCATCGACGGTCCGCGGCATCGAACATCTTTTACATCCAAAGGGATGATCTATGCGCACTCCGGTAAGAACGTTGGCGTAGTGCCGATGGATCAGCCCTAGAGTTCTGATAGGCTTTAAATCACAGTTCTTATGGTAGAATAACCCTCCAATTTTTCGAGCATCACTATGTATTGTCCATTTTGTAATGCTGATGACACCAAAGTTGTCGATTCCCGGCTAGTTGCTGATGGCGGCCAAGTACGTCGACGGCGAGAATGTGTAGTTTGTAGCGAACGTTTTACTACTTATGAGCTAGCGGAATTGGTAATGCCCAGAGTGATTAAAAGTGACGGTAGTCGTGAGCCTTTTGATGAAGATAAACTTCGTGCAGGCTTTCAACGAGCCCTTGAAAAACGACCGGTGTCTATTGAACAAATTGAAATTGCATTGTCTCAGATTAAACATTTCTTGCAGGTCACAGGCGAGCGAGAAATCTCTTCACGGATTATTGGAGAGGAAGTTATGAGTCAACTGCATGAATTGGATGAAGTTGCTTACATCCGTTTTGCTTCAGTTTATCGCAGTTTTCAGGATTTGAATGAGTTTCAAGACGAGCTAAACCGGCTCAGTAGTGCGAAACCGATGCCGGTCAAAAAATAATGAGTTTTTCTATCAACGACAGAGAATTGATGGCAAGAGCCTTAAGCCTTGCAGCCAAAGGGCGTTTTACTACGTCGCCAAACCCTGCCGTTGGCTGTGTAATTAGTAAAGATGGGAAGGTCCTTGGTGAAGGCTACACTAGCCCACCAGGTGGCAATCATGCTGAAATTGAGGCTCTTAATAAAATCAAAGATGCCTCCGATGCCTGTGCTTATGTCACACTTGAGCCATGTAGCCATTATGGTAAAACTGGGCCCTGTGCTCAAGCTTTGATCGATGCAGGATTGACTCGCGTGATTATAGCTTGTGAAGACCCGAATCCACTGGTCGCGGGTAAAGGGATTGAATTACTTAAATCTGCTGGAGTAGAGGTAGAGTGTGGGTTGCTTGAAGATCAAGCTAGAGATTTAAATAAAGGGTTTATGAAGCGTCATGAGCAGGGTTTGCCTTGGGTACTTGTAAAGATGGCCGCGAGCATAGACGGTCGTACTGCTATGGCAAGTGGGCAGAGTCAATGGGTCACTACTCCTGCCGCAAGGGAAGATGTCCAGCGCTTAAGGGCCGGCAACTGTGCCATTATTACAGGTATTGGTACTCAGTTAACGGATGACCCCTCTCTTACTGTTCGAATATCAGAGCAAGAGTTAGGAATAGAGCATAGTTTGCGGCAGCCTTTGCGGGTCGTGGTTGATAGCCAGCTTAAAATGCAGTCCAATGCGAGAATGTTTTCTCAGCCGGGTAATATATTAATAGCGACCTTGGATGGCGAAAAACAGAGAAAAAAATCTAACGCTTTGATTGATGCAGGTGCTGATATCTGTTTTTTACCGGCCAACGGAGCACATGTGGATTTGCACTTTTTACTGTTAGAGTTAGCTGAGCGGGAGTGTAACAATGTTATGGTGGAGGCGGGAGCCGGCTTAGCTGGAGCTTTTGTGGGTGAGGGTTTACTTGATGAGCTTGTGTGCTATTGGGCGCCTAAACTATTTGGTAGTGAAGCGCGACCAATGTTTAACTTGCCGATTAATACCATTGATGCACACTTGGCTTTATCAATAAAAGACATCCGCCAAATTGGAGAGGATTTACGGATTACTATGTATCCCGATAAAGATTATTAGAAGTATCAAAACTAGTGGTTGTAGATTTACAATAAGAGTGTATTTTAGCAGCCTTCAGATAATAGTTAGGACAAAGTTTTATGTTTACAGGAATTATTGCCGCCATTGGTAGTGTTGTTGATTTAGAGTCTCGAGATGGAGATGTACGTCTGACGATTAACGGCGGAAATTTAGGCCTTTCGGACGTAAATCTGGGAGACAGCATAGCTTGTAATGGTGCTTGTTTGACAGCAGTGGAGTTGACTCAGAATGGCTTTATTGCAGATGTATCTGTGGAAACTTTAAATCTTACAACGATCAACCTTTGGGAAGTCGGCAGTCCAATAAATTTGGAGAAGGCGATGCAAGCGACTGATCGTTTTGGTGGCCATATTGTGTCTGGACATGTGGATGGTGTTGGAGAGGTCTTGTCACTGGAAGGCGATGCGAGATCTTGGCGTTTTCGTTTTAAAGCCCCAGCTGAGATTGCAAAATATATTGCCCATAAAGGGTCCATCACTGTAGATGGAACTAGCCTGACTATCAATTTGGTAGAAGGGTCAGAGTTTGAGTTAAATATTGTTCCTCATACTATGTCCCACACTGTGATGGGCACGTACAAGGTTGGAACCAGGGTCAACCTCGAAGTAGATTTAGTGTCGCGTTACTTAGAACGCCTGTTACTTGGCAACAAAGCGGCTGGTGAGTGAATTTGGGTTTGTAGAGACTCGTTTATTATTTGGAACAAAAGCGCATGAAATTGAATACAGTTGAAGAGTTATTGGAGGATATTCGTCAAGGTAAGATGATTATTCTAATGGACGACGAAGATCGAGAAAACGAGGGTGATCTTGTTATGGCGGCGCCTATGGTTCGTCCACAAGATATAAATTTTATGGCGACCAATGCGAGAGGGTTAATATGTTTGACCCTAAATCAAGAACGTTGTCAGCAGCTTGATTTAGCAATGATGGTTAATAGTGACAGCAATAATTCAAGCCATGGAACGCCTTTTACCTTATCAATTGAGGCTGCAGAAGGAGTGACAACAGGCATCTCCGCGGCAGATCGGGCAAGAACTGTGCAAGCAGCTGTAGCGAGCAACGCCAGACCTGATGATATTGTGCAGCCGGGACATATATTCCCTCTTAAGGCTCAGGCCGGCGGCGTGTTAAGTCGTGCAGGGCATACTGAGGCGGGATGTGATCTAGCAAAAATTGCAGGTTTTGAGCCGGCAGCAGTTATCGTGGAGATAATGAATGAAGATGGCACCATGGCCCGTCGCGATGACCTGGAAAAGTTTGCTGAAAAACATCAGCTGAAGATTGGGACCATTGCTGATCTGATTCACTATCGACTTGTAACAGAAAAGACCACCCAGTGTATTAACGAGCGTCCCGTAAAAACTCATTACGGAGATTTTATTCTTAAAACATATTTAGATCATGCGCGCAATGAAAAGCACTTTGCTCTAGTTATGGGCGATGTTAGTGGGGATGAGCCGGTACTTGTGCGCGTGCACATAAATCGCTCGGCAAGAGATATCTTGGCGATTGAGTCCGATGGGAAATTTAAGGCATGGTCCTTCCATGGCGCCCTAGAAAAAGTAGCTAGTGAAGGACGTGGTGCCGTGGTGCTTTTGTATTATCCAGAGAGTGCAGAAGATATCGATCATGCTGTTGAAATGGTCTTAAATCCTAGTGCTGCGGTTTCACAGCCAGCAGGTGATGTGGTGTACCAGCAAGTGGGAACTGGCTCTCAGATACTGATGGATCTTGGGGTTCATAAAATGCGATTAATGAGTGCGCCTTACAAGTTTACTGCTATTTCTGGATTCGATTTGGAAGTGGTTGAGTATGTCGACTGTGACTAATCAAAAGTAATCGTCTGTGGATTACAGTTACCATTAAGAATAAGGATTCGATATGGGACAATATAGACCTGAAGAAGGTAGTTTTGAAGTAAATACCTCACGCATAGCAGTGATTGTGGCCCGTTGGAATTCTGAGGTGACAGACGGTCTGCTAGAGGGCGCAATTCGTGCTTTAGGCCGACATGGTATTTCTGGAGAGGCAGTAGAAGTCTACAGAGTCCCTGGGGCCTTTGAATTGCCTTTAGCGAGCCAGCGCGCAGCTCGGACAGGACGATTTGATGCAGTTATTTCTCTAGGTTGTGTTATTCGCGGAGACACGCCGCATTTTGACTATGTTTGTTCAGAGACCACTCGCGGCATTGGTGAAGTAAGTTTGAAAGAAAATTTACCCGTAGCCTTTGGCTTGCTAACCACGGATGACCTGCAGCAATCAATCGAACGCTCTAGCAACAATGCAGAGAATAAAGGTGAAGAGGCAGCGCTTACAGTTCTTGAGATGATCACGTTGTTCAATCAGATGGATGGCGCATAGTTGATGTCGAAAGCAAGAGAGCGCCAAAAAGCACGTCGAATGTTAGTCCAGGCGTTGTATTCCTGGGAAATGAGTGGGACTGACCTAGAGACCATAGAGGCAGAGTTTCATTCCAACAACAACATGACAAAGGTCGATGGAAAGTTGTTTCACAAAATACTCGTTGGTGTGCCTAAAAACTTAACAGAGATTGACGATACCTTTGGGCCACACTTAGACAGAGAAAATCAACAGTTAGACCCAGTTTCAAGAGCTATTTTAAGAGTTTCGACCTATGAGTTGATTTTTAGTATTGAGGTCCCTTACAAGGTAGTGATCAATGAAGGGGTTAATTTAGCTAAGACTTATGGTCCTACGGATGCATTTAAATTTATCAATGGCGTGCTAGATAAGATTGCTGCTGAAAAACGAGCAATTGAAGTTGGTTCTAATCAATTAAAATCACAAGGTTAGGTACTGATACTGTCAACCAAACTGCCTATCAAGCGTGTTTTCATGTAAAGGTTCGGTAAAGATTTTTAAATGAGAGGTGGAGTTCTTGCTTCAAACAATACCTAAAAAAGAAGACGAGTTTGAGATTATCGAGTCTTACTTTAAAGGTTTGACCGCTCAGGATGGAGTTCTTCTGGGAATCGGGGACGATGCTGCCATTCTAAATCTTCTTCCGGACCTGAAGAATCAACTGGTAGTTGCTACAGATACTTTAGTTGAACATATCCATTTCCCCAGCAATGCGGATTCCTATCAGATAGCTCAGCGAGCTCTGTGTGTGAATTTGAGTGATATGGCCGCGATGGGTGCGAATCCGAGATGGTTTACGTTGTCCTTGAGTTTGCCTCGCAAGCTCGCAACCAATCCTTGGTTAAAGGGCTTCAGTGCAGGGCTTGCAGAGGTGGCAGATGAATTTAAATGTTCTTTGGTTGGTGGAGATACCACGTCCGGAGCCCTCTCAATTAGTATTACTATGTTAGGAGAGGTGCCCTCTGGGTCTGCTATAACACGAGGTGGTGCTAATGATGGAGATTTTATATATGTTTCCGGTGCTTTGGGGGATGGCGCGGCAGCGTTGTCAGTTATACAGGGTAATAAAAATAACAAAAATTTTGAAAGTGAGCGCTTACTTAAACGATTTTACCGGCCAGAACCAAAAATTGAGTTTGGTATAAAATTGCGGGATGTCGCATCTGCATGTATCGATATATCTGACGGACTCGTGGCTGATTTGGAACATATATGCAGATCTAGCGGTGTTAGTGCTTACGTAAGTACTAGAGACGTCCCCATTAACGATGACGTTAAGACTCTGTGTGACGCGGGCTCTTTGGAATGGGCTTTGTTTGGAGGAGACGATTACCACCTCTGTTTCACGGTTCCTGAACATCTCTGTGAATTAGTAGATGGTTGGAGCGCAGGCGGATTACTAGATTTGAAGCAGATTGGACGGATGACTTCCTGCAAAGGTGGTGTTCCACAAGTTTTTTTAGACGGATCTATAGTGATACAAGAAAATAGGGGGTTCGATCATTTTGGGTGATAAACCAACTTTTGTAAGCCTTTTGAGGTCTCCCGTTCTGTTAATTGCGTTTGGTTTCGGCAGTGGTCTCTCTAAAAAAGCTCCGGGAACAGTGGGTTCTCTGGTTGCATTAGTAATTTGGATTTTAATTGCTGACCTTGCTTTGATTCCCTACATCACTTTTTTGATCATAAGTGGTTTGATTGGAATTTATATTTGTGGTGTAGCCTCAGAAAAACTTGGGGTACACGACCACGGAGGGATTGTCTGGGATGAGTTTGTTGGACTGTGGATAGCGATGATTTGTCTACCAGTTTCATGGCTGTCAATCATTTTGGGATTTGGTTTATTTCGATTTTTCGACATCGTCAAACCATGGCCTATCAGTTGGGCAGATAAAAATGTGTCAGGCGGCTTAGGGATTATGCTAGACGATGTTTTTGCGGGAGTTGCTACCGCTGCAAGTATTGCTCTGATTCAGCAGTCTGGAGTTTTTTGAATCTAATTTGATGCGTCACCTCGTCTTAACGGGTTAACATAACAGGTAAATGGGATTTTTTAATGAAAAAGTTTGTTCCACTTCTCGTAGTGCTAGGCGCAATTGTCGTCACAGTACTGATGTTTTTGTCTCAACCTGAGCCGGTCAAAGCCGCAGCTCCTGAAGCTGCGCTTGCGGTTAAAACCCAAATCCTCAAAAGCACTAGCGTGACTTTGGAGGTTGAATCTCAGGGTACCGTGCAACCGCGCACGCGCACATCTCTTATTTCAGAAGTTTCAGGGGCAGTTCTTGAGGTTTCTGAGCAGTTTATTGTAGGTGGTACATTTGGTGCTGGGGACGTTCTGTTGAGCCTTGACCCAACCGACTATGAGGTGGCTCTTCAGCGGGCTGAGGCTCAGCTTATCAGTGCGAATGCTAAGCTTGAATTGGAGAAAGCCAGAGCTATACAAGCGTCAAAAGAGTGGCAAATGACTGGTCGCCCCCAATCAGAAGCGCCAATTTTGGCTTTAAGAAAGCCGTATCTAGCTGAAGCGGAAGCAAATATTCTGCAGGCTAAAGCGGAAGTAAAACGAGCAAAACTAAAGCTTGAGAAGACTGAAATTAGGGCACCTTACGCAGGAATGGTTGCGTCTAAAGGTGCTGACGTAGGGCAATATGTAACCATGGGCTCGCGACTTGGAGAAACCTTTGCCATTGACTTTGTAGAGGTTAGATTGCCTTTGACTGAAAGAGATCTTGCAAGAATGGATGCTCTGACGTTCAAAGGGATCCCCAGCGAGAGCACGGTCGCCCTAAGTGGTTCGGTTAATGGAACGCAAACTACTTGGATTGCTCAAGTGGTTAGGTCTGAAGGTGTCGTTAATGAAATCAACCGGTCTCAGTACCTGGTAGCCAGAATTTCCGATCCCTACGGTATTAAGGACTCTGGGGCTAGCAGCTCCTCTCCCTTGCTGGTGGGCACTTTCGTAACAGCCAAGCTCAAAGGCAAGGTTCTGGAGGATGTATTTGAGCTTCCACGCAGCTCCCTTCTGCAGGGATCAAAAGTTGCGACAGTCGACTCTCAAACAAGAATGAACATTCGAGCTGTAGATGTCATTTTTAGTGATGATTCTTTTTACTATGTGAAAGGCTTGAAAGATGGCGTTCAGGTTATTACTAGTGCTTTAGGAACGCCGATTGAGGGCCTTAAATTACAATTGAGAAACTCACCAAACTCTCGGAATGAAGCGAAATGAATGTAAATTCTAAAGGGCTGATTTCATGGTTCAGTCGTAATCCCGTGGCAGCAAACTTAGTGATGGTTTTGGTCTTTTTTGCCGGCGCTATCTCCTTAGCTACGATCAGCAAAGAAATGTTTCCGCGTTCAGAACGCAATATGATAAGTATTAGCGTGCCGTACCCTGGGGCTGCTCCGGTTGAAGTTGAAAAAGGCGTAATACTCCCGATGGAGTCGGTTTTAGAGGGTCTACAGGGCATCAAAAAGATTACCTCCGGAGCGGATCGAGACTATGGAAGGATTTATCTTGAGATTGAGGCAAGTGAAGATATTAATGATGTTCTGACACAAGTTGAAAATCGGATTGATAGTATTGTTGATTTACCTGATGACATGGAAAAACCAACGATTAAAAAACTTGATAGCAATATTTGGGCCATTGGCGTTGTTGTTTATGGTGAGTTAACAAAACCAGAGAGGAAGGCTTTAGGAGATCAAGTTTATGATGAGGTTCTGGCACTCCCGGAAGTAAAAGATCTAAATCTCTATGGGGCTGGAACATATGAAATATCGATTGAAGTTAAGGAAGACAGGCTTCGCGAACTCAATCTGACGCTAAGTGAAGTAGCAAACGCGGTCAGAGTCTCCTCACTGGATTTACCTGCCGGAATTATCCGTTCGGAAGCAGGTAATGTACTGATTAGAACTGAGGGTAAGGCATACGTAGGCCAAGATTTTGAAAATATTGTCCTGAGAAGTCAGGTGGATGGAACTCAACTTTTATTATCGGATGTCGCCGAAGTAAGGGACGGATTTACAGACACGATTTTTCTTAACCATTTCGATCGCGAAACCGCGATCACCCTCGCAATATCTTCTCTTGAAGGGCAGAACGTGCTTACCATCAGCGAGGCGATTCATCGATACGTCGACAAGAAACGGGATACGCTTCCTAAAGGTTTGAGCATCACTACATTTAATGATCTAGCATACGACCTTCAAGGCCGTCTTGATATGATGTCAGAAAACCTTGTGTTAGGCGGGATTTTAGTTGCCCTAGTTTTAGGATTATTTCTAAATTTAAAGGTCGCTTTCTGGGTTATTCTTGGAATTCCAGTCAGTTTTGCTGGTGCATTTTGGTTGATGCCAATGGGTGCTGTAACTGTCAATGTTCTAAGTCTCTTTGCATTTATCATGGTTCTGGGGATAGTGGTGGATGATGCTATTGTCATTGGTGAGAGTGTTTTCAGCGAAGCGAAATCAGACTTTCAGCAAAAGCGGGACGCTGGTGAGATTCCAGATGGCGGATACGAAGCTTCAGTTGAGACTGTTGTTGCCGGTGCTCAGAGAGTGGCTATTCCCTCTACGATCGGGGTTCTCACCACCATGGCGGCGTTCTTTCCGATTATTTTCATTGGGGGAAGTTTTGGCGGAATTACCTCCGCAATAGGTATTGTGGTTATTCTCTGCCTGACGTTTTCATTGATCGAATCGAAATTGATCCTTCCAGCTCACTTAGTTGGTCTGAAGTTTGGCCAACCTGCTAATGAAAGTGTATCTTTTGTAAGGGGTATTCAGAGCAAGGTTTCTCAAGGGCTCAAATACTTCATAGATAATATTTATGGGGTTTGGTTGAGACGAGCATTACGAAACCGATACATCACATTAGCAGGATTTTTAGGTGCGCTCATCATTGCTCTAGGCGCCGTTGGTTCAGGGATTGCCCGTTTCGAATTCTTTCCGATGGTTCCCGGAGACGGTGTACAAGCTGAAATTATCATGCAAGATGGGGCCTCGGTGGAGAGCATGCTTGATACGATTGCCGTAGTCGAGGATGCGATCTTTGCCGTTGATGAAAAATATCGACTAGAAAATCCAGGTGAGACTGGGTTGGTTGAGAATGTCGCATTTTTTGTCATTAGTGATGTCACAGCTAACTTTAGAGTGGTGCTTACTCGGTCTGAGTTTCGCACGTTAAGTGCTACGGAAATCGAGAGACTTTGGCGTGATGAAGTCGGGTTGCTTCCAGATGTAAGGAAGCAGAAATATTCCTCCGGACAAGGCCCCTCTGGCGCAAAGATCAGTTTGTCTCTGTCTGGTTCAGATCCCGAAGAGTTGACTCTTGCAGGTATGGACTTACAACAGGAGCTCAGTACTTTCCCAGGGGTTTATGATATCTACAATTCACAGGGCTCAGGTAGCAAAGAAGTATTAATTAATTTGAAACCCTACGCGAGTCAAATAGGGATAACGCTTTCTGACGTCGCTAGGCAAGTTCGCCAAGCATTTTATGGAGAAGAGGCTCAGCGTATTCAAAGAGACTCGGATACAGTGAAAGTCATGGTCCGTTACCCCTATGATGAGCGGCGATCTATTTTGACCTTGGAAAACATGCATATTCGAGCGGGGAATGGAGAAGCTGTAGCAATAGGAGAGGTAGCGGAAATCTCCCTTGGAGTAGGCCTTACTGCTATTGATAGGCTCGATCGCAAGAGAACGGTCACAGTAACAGCTGAGGTAGAGGCTGATAAAATTCAAAGCGGTGATGTTGTAAAGGACGTGACAACGAATTTTGTACCTCAGCTACTGGAGAGATACCCAAGTGTTAGTTTTAGATTGAGTGGGGGCACACAAGAGCAAAACGAATACTATGGAAAAATGGCTGTAGGCTTTTTAGCAGCTTTGTTTATGATCTATGGATTGCTTGCAGTCCCCTTGCGGTCCTATATCCAGCCAGTTGTAATTATGTCAGTCATTCCCTTTGGATTCATCGGAGCGGTGATAGGCCATATGGTATTCAGCGTCTCAATCAATATTCTCTCAGTCTTTGGTATCATCGCTTTGGCTGGGGTAGTGGTTAACGATAGTTTGATTTTAGTTGAATTTGCTAATCGCGGTAGGAAAGACAATTTGTCACTTGAGGACGCAATTGTCAGCGCGGGGAAAAAACGTTTCCGGGCAATTTTGCTCACAACTCTGACGACCTTTGTCGGTTTGCTACCTTTACTTTTTGAGACTAGTGCTCAGGCCCAGTTTGTTATTCCAATGGCTTTATCTCTGAGCTTTGGCATACTATTCGCGTCTACAATTACGCTAGTCCTAATTCCTTGTTTATATTTTGTGGTGGAGACCAATCATCAATTTGTTAGTGCGATTTTCTTACTGTTACTCGGGATTGGTGTTACTTATTCGTTAGCTTTTTTGGCTATATTGTCTCTATTAGCCGCTAACGCATTGGCAGGATTACTGGTTATAGCTGTGATTGCAATTTCAGTCAGTAAATTACTTGGTTATTTTTCAGACGAAAAGCGACAATCAAGCTTGGCATCAGTTAGCTAGCAAGTTTGAAAAACCCTGTATTACAGCCATGTTGGCTGTACAATGCGGTGCTCAGCCCTTTTAAATATTGGAGTTACTGTCAGTGCTTCGTTTTATCGAATCGTCAAAGTTGCCTACTCGTTGGGGTACTTTTGATATCCATGGCTTTGAAGACCCTTTCAAAGGCAAGGAGCACATTGCCATCACAATGGGCGACTGTGGCTCCGATGAACCCTTACTAATACGTATCCACTCAGAGTGTCTGACGGGTGATGCGCTGGGTAGTCTGCGGTGCGATTGTGGAGAACAATTAAATGAAGCTCTGAGGCGCATCTCACAGCAGGGTCGTGGGGCGATTTTGTATCTTCGCCAAGAAGGTCGTGGTATAGGGTTAGTGAATAAAATTCGGGCTTATAATCTTCAGGATGAGGGTGCCGATACAGTGGAAGCGAATGAGAGACTTGGTTTTGGAGCTGACTTAAGAGATTACGCTATTTGTGCGCCAATGCTAAATCATCTTGGAGCAAAGAAGTTACATCTAATGACTAATAACCCGCGAAAACTTAAAGCCCTAGAAGATCTTGGTTTTGAGATCGCAGAGCGCAGGCCCATTCAGACAGATAGTAATCCTCATAATGCTCAATATCTGTCTACTAAAGCGGGCAAACTGGGCCATTTTTTAAAGAGCAAAAGCGAGTGAGTCATGGGCTTTCTAAGAGGATAATTCCGTGTCTTGATGTTGATAAAGGCAGAGTTGTTAAGGGTGTTCAGTTTGTTGATATTCGAGATGCTGGAGACCCAGTTGAGGTGGCGCGTCGTTACAATGAGCAGGGTGCCGATGAAATAACATTTCTTGATATCACTGCTAGTCATGAAGGACGAGATACCACGCTGTATACTGTTGAGCGAATGGCTGGACAGGTGTTTATTCCGTTGACAGTTGGTGGTGGTGTTCGTGAAATGCATGATATTCGCAATTTACTCAATGCGGGGGCAGATAAGGTTGCAATAAATTCTGCGGCTATCTCTAATCCTGAGTTTGTCGCTGAAGCAGCACAACGTTTCGGTAGTCAATGCATTGTAGTTGCTATTGATGCCAAGCAAGTGGAGGGGAGTGATACGAATCGTTGGGAGATTTTTACCCATGGAGGGCGAAAACCAACGGGAATAGATGCGGTGGCTTGGGCTGAAAAGATGACTGATCTTGGTGCCGGTGAAATACTACTGACCAGTATGGATCGCGATGGCACTAAAAACGGATTTGATCTTGACCTTACAGCTTCTGTTAGTGAGTATGTTTCCGTACCTGTGATCGCCTCCGGCGGAGTTGGGACTTTACAACATTTAGCTGACGGAATTACATTGGGCAAAGCCGACGCAGTTTTAGCGGCCAGTATTTTCCATTTTGCTGAGTACAGTGTTCCGCAGGCTAAGCAATTTATGTTTGACCAAGGCATTAATGTAAGATTATGAGTACTTAAGCGAAACCGTCTATTTAGCCCTTTCCATGGCAAATCAATGAGTTAGTAACCTAAAACTTACGGACACGATGTTCAATAACTTTTCCTGATTAACACTCGATTACTCTCCATTTATTTATGTAAATAACAAAAGGGTCTCAGAATAGACCCTTTTGTTATTCTTACCACTAAGATATTAGCTTAACAACACGATGCGACTAACTTACGGTAGGGCTTACTACATCGGGTTTATTCGTAACCAAGGTTTCATCAAAAACCCCAGCGGGCTGGAGAGCTTGATTGGTGCTTCAAGCGCTGACAGGCATATGCACTCGCCGTTCTGTGCTCCCATCGGTTGGTGTTTGTCCCCCGGACCACGAAGCAAAAAGTCTCCTTCAGAATATACAGCTTGTTCATCAGAAAAGCTGCCTTTAAGTACCACTGTAAATTCGGTGCCATTATGCCCGTGATGGGGAGTCTTTCCTCCTGCACAAATCCTATGCAAAGCAACTTCATATTTATTTTGCCCAGTTCGGACCCTTGCAACATCAACTGAAGAGGACATTCGACGCCAGCTAGGTGCACTCTCTGTTTCATTTATCAACTTTGTAACGGTGTGCGGAAAGTCTGATTTTTCTTCAGTTTCAACCTTTGTAGGAGCCTCAGGCAACGCATCAATCTTCGACATCACTGCATCAAAGAGGTCTTCATCAATAGTTTGAGGCTCGGCTTCCGTCATTAACTGCGAAGCGACTTGGTCTAGACGCATTAACTCATTGCGGCACTGGTCGCAAAAGTGTAGGTGCGCCGAAACGCAAATGGACTCCGCAGTCCCCAAATTTCCTGCGGAAAAATCTACTAACATAGCGCGGCTGGGGTGATGTTTAATCGAACTCATAATATCTCTTCTCTAAATTCTGGGGCTACCAAAATTTGCATTTTCTGTAGTGCTAGACGCACTCTTGATTTGACCGTACCTAATGGCAACCCTAGTTCTTCAGATGCCTCAGCGTGTGACTTTCCTTCTAAATACACTTTTCTGAGAATCTCGTCCTGCTCCTTAGGAAGCTGAGCGAGCGAAGCTTGGACCTTGTCCTCGCTACGCTTTTGTCGAAGTAAAGACACTGGTGTCTCTTCATCTGGCTCGTGCCAAAAATCTTCATTTTCCAAAGGGAGATGTTGGGTGTTACTTTTCCTTCTCAACATATCAATCCGACAGTTTCGAGCGACCGTATAAATCCAAGTTGTAGCAGACGCCTTTTCTGGTTTGTAACCTGCGGCCTTCTGCCAAACTTTTATCATTACCTCCTGAACCAAATCCTCACTTAAACCCGGAAACCATCCCTCGTGACGGCTAGCCTCCGCGAAACTCTTCAAAAGAGGTGCAAAATGAGCGAACAATTGCGCAAAGGCTTTCCGATCTCGGTTCTCACCGACGGATACAAGCAACACAGACCATTGGTCTGTACGTTTTTCGGTGCTCACTACAGCAGGCCGAACGCTCCTTTCATTATTATCGTCGCTAGATTTAATTTTGATACCCAACATATGCTTCGGCTCCTCTCTTATATGTTTTACGGTCCCAAATATTATTTGGATCAGCATAACTAAACGGGAGATAGCCTGTGACTTTGTATTACACTATACGCTGATTATTAGCCTAGAACGAGTATGTCATCAGTAGTGGACTTCAGGTGTAAAATATTATTCGTAAATGAGAGTAGATATGAAGCAATTAGTGATTTTTACCACCGGTGGAACGATCGATAAAGTTTACTTTGATACAGCCAGCGAATTTCAAGTAGGACATCCTGTGATAGGTGACCTACTAAAGCGGATGAATGTGGAATTTGAGGTCTTTGTGCACCAACTTATGCGAGTTGATAGTCTGGATATGACTGATGTAGACCGCAAAGCTATACATGAGGCTGTCGAGAATTCTGATGCAGAGTATATTTTAATCACTCATGGAACTGACGGGATGGTTGAGACAGCGACATGGTTGGAAGATATTAGAGATAAGAAGATTGTTTTGACCGGTGCTTTGCAGCCGGCTGCGTTCGCCGAAAATGACGCGGTTTTCAATATTGGTTGCGCCGTTGGGGCGATTCAAGCGATTTCAGCAGGGGTTTATATCGCGATGAATGGACAGATTTTTAAAGCTGATGAGGTTGTCAAAAATCGAGTTGAGAACAAATTTGAGTCAATTCCACTTTGATGACTTAGATTAAGCAACGTTAGGATCTATGATTTTCTTCGTTGTCAGTTCACGAGGTTGTTTTCTGCTTAATCAGCTTAAATTTCATCTGGCTTTTTTATTTTGTGGCCAAAGGCTCAACCTTTTGATTTATTGTTTTTTGTTTTCCGCTAAAATACTGCCCTTCTAGTCGTCAGTAAAGTCCCTAAGGAGCAAATCATCTCACAGGATAAATCGTCTATAGGTATAGGCATTGATTTTGGCACGAGCAATAGTGCTGCTGCGACTTTTGATGGGGAAAAAGTCAGTTTGATCGAACTTGGAAGCGATGCAGCCATAATGCCTTCTGCTAATTATTTAGATAAAGACTTTGTTACTGTCATTGGACAGCAGGCTATTGATGACTACATTACCGGTAATCGCGGACGAACCGTCGAGCTGAGTGCCGAGTTATTAGGAGAGGAAAGGACTAGCGCAGGCAGTAAAGATGGTCCAGCAGGAGAAGGAGATACAAGCAAGGTTTATGGACAGGCATTTAACGACGCTGGCTTGCCAGGCCGATTATTTAGGGGCACCAAGCGTCTACTGGGCCACAAGAGCAGCGATCGGACATTGATTTTTAACCGGCCCTTCAGGCTGGTTGCCTTAGTAACTCCAATCCTAGTAGGTATTCGTAAGGCTCTTCAGTCGAGTCTTAGTAATTTGGCTAAGCACAAGGTTGATCACGCATGTATCGGGCATCCTGTTAATTTTGAAGGTAATGAGAAGCAAAGTAATAACATAGCTATGCACCGCCTCACTGAGGCCTATGGCTACGCCGGCATTCAAGAGCAGAAGTTTTGTCCTGAACCAACAGCAGCGGCAATTAGTTACCTACATAATTATCCTGGTGGCGGAGATCAGCGTATTCTTACCGTGGATTTTGGAGGAGGCACTCTTGACTTTAGTATTCTCAAGCGCAATAACAGGCATTTTAATGTAGAGGCCACTCATGGTATTGGTTTGGGAGGTGATCGAATTGATCAAACCATTTTTAGAGAACTCGTATTTCCGCTTCTTGGCAGAGGAGAGCGGTGGAGTAGGGTAGTTGATGGTCTAAACATCGACACTTTATTTCCATTTGGAGAGTTTGAAGACTTACTGATCAACTGGCCTGTTAGCTACATGCTTAATCAGAATAAATTTACTGCCCCGGTGATGCAACGTATGACTCAGACTGATCCAGCTGCAGCCAAATTTAGGCGTCTTTATGATTTGATTAAGCAGAACTATAGCTATCAGGTTTTCGAGGCAATCAAGTTATTTAAAGCTCAACTTTCTATTCAAGAAACAGCAGTATTAGATATCCCTGAGTTGGATATAGAGATTGAGCTGGAGCGCTGGGAATTTGAAGTGATGATTTCTGATTTATTGTTTGAGTTAGAGCAGGCAATTAGCTTAATACTCGGGAAAATTAATTTGTGCGCGGATGATATTGACCTGGTTCTCAGAACAGGGGGTTCATCCTTAATCCCGGCAGTAAAAGATATACTGGAAAATCAATTTTCGGGTAAGGTTGTAGAGCACGACCCCTTCACTAGTGTTGCGGCTGGTTTAGCGATTGCGGATTATTATGATTACGGTCAATCTTAGGGATTTATCAGCTAATGCTACTTGCCAAAACGCCTATGACGTTGTTGCCAAACACGAATAGCTCTCCAAAAGTCAATTTTGCGGAATGCAGGCCAGAAAACCTCTGTAAAATAAAGCTCCGAATAGGCACTTTGCCATAATAAGAACCCTGATAGACGCTCTTCACCCGAGGTGCGAATTATAAGGTCAGGGTCAGGCATTCCTTCGGTGTAAAGGTGATTGGATAGCATATCTTCATCGATAGCATCTATTTCTATTTCACCGGCTTTGATTTGTTCCCCGATTTGCTTCACAGCATCGACTATTTCAGCGCGGCCGCCATAGCCAATTGCGATATTAAGTTGAAAGCTATCATGGTCCTCGGTCATAGCTTCTACTTTGCTGATTTCATCTTGCATCTCCTGAGAGAAGCCATCGCGTCTGCCAATGACCTTTATTTTTACGTTCTCATCAGCAATGAGTGGGTCAGTCTGAAGTGTGCGAAATTTATTGAGAATAATACTCATCAATTCTTCAACTTCTTCACTACTTCGTTTGTAGTTTTCGGTAGAAAAACCATAGAGAGTTACAATTTTAATATTGAGTTCTAGACACCATTTTAAAAAGTCTTGGAGTCGGTCAGAACCAGCCATGTGGCCAGCTTTACGAGTTGCTAAACCATTTGCCAAAGCAAAACGTCGGTTGCCGTCGACAATCAGACCAACATGTAGTGGACGTTTTGTTGAATTCAACTGACCTCGGAGAAATCGCTCATAGAGGCTGTATAAAAAAGGGGGGACTCGCATCAGTTATTGTTTCCAAATTTTTTAGCTTTAGAGGATACCTGCAATAATATAATAGTAAACTCCGGTTGCCGTTAAACTCAAATTGTAGACGTTATTATTACATGCCCCAGTAGTAAAGAAACTTCTGGGACGATTAGATTTAATAGGGCCTTTATTATTTAGGCAGTCAGTCATTTCCCTTAATTGCGAAATACATGCCAAGTGTAAAAAGGAAAATTTGCTCGCTGGTAAATAACTTTGCAGTGATAAACCAGTCGGAATGTGCAATGAAGAAGGCTCCTCCCATAATAACCACTACGGCACCCCCTGAGATTCTTGTAACTAGGTGTCCGAGAGAGCTACCCAAAAGTCCTCCGATAATAATGCCAATGCCTGCGGAGACCTCTCCGATAGCAACCATACTGCTGACCAGCTCGGGTGCCAGAATACCTATACTTTCGAACCACCCAACCATCTTTTCAGGTGGTAGCGGGAACTTGCTGTAACCATGTAGAAAAAATGCAACACCAAGCGAGAGGCGCAATATCCAGGGTGCTAATGCGGAAAAGGGTTTGGCTATTGAATCTAGGGTAGAGTTTAGTTTCATGGTTATTATAGTCCTACAAAGATTAGAGTTTATTAAGATGAGCGAAGCCGAGATTGAATCTCACTACCCATCTTCCAAATGTCAGTGTAATGTATTTTTGATCGATTATTCAGTTTGCAATGAAAATTGCGGGCTAATCTACATAAATAGAATAGTATTTTTTGGCCCGAGTAATGACGATAACAGTAAAGGATCATTTTTTGATTATATAGTCCTAATTAAAGTAGTTACTAAGCTAAATTCTTAGCAGATTAATTCTACAGAATCGGTATAATGCTGCGACACCACCTCATCAAATTAACAAGCTTTTGGCGAGCCATATTGAAAACAGAATTTCTTGGAAAGACCCTATCGGGCCCATTTACAATTCCTTCAGGAATTGTAACCACAGCGACTTCAATTATTCAGGCGATGTTTGATCAGATGCCTCAAATTGGTGTTATTACTACCAAAAGCGTTGGGCCCACCCCCCGTGCAGGAAATCGCGAACCGGTTTATAGCCAATATGCCCCGGGCTGTTTTGTCAACGCAGTGGGCTTAACTAATCCGGGTGCCGAAGCGGCTGCGGAGTCAATGTCCAAGCTTACTGTTCCTGAGGATCGATTTTTACTAGTGTCGATTTTTGGTGGCAGTGTTGCAGAGTTTGTAGAAGTAGCAAAAATTATGGCACCTGTTGCCAATGGTCTTGAACTTAACCTTTCATGCCCTCACGCAAAGGGTTACGGTATGGCCATGGGGCAGGATCCCGATATGGTTAAAGAGGTGACTGCTGCGGTAAAGGCGGTGGTTAATATCCCCGTAATCCCCAAGTTGACTCCGAATACCTCTAATATTGGAGAGATAGCTCTTGCTGCAGTGGATGGAGGAGCAGATGCCCTATGTGCTATTAATACGGTTGGCCCAGGGTATACATCATCACATGGACAACCTGTGCTAAGTAATGGTGCTGGTGGCATGTCGGGCAAAGGAGTTTTACCGATTGCTCTTAAATGCATTCGTGAAATTGCAGCGGTTACAGAAGTGCCTATCGTTGGTTGTGGGGGTGTCAGTAGTGCAGCAGATGTGAGGGAATTCATAGATGCTGGCTCTACTATAGTGGGAGTGGGTTCGGCTCTAACTGGAATGACCACAGAAGATATTGGTAGTTATTTTAATCAGCTTGAATCTGATGTTTGTTTTGCTAGTAACAAAGCAGAAGGACATATTCGCTACGATATTGACATGGATTTTGAGCCTGTTGTTCTAGTTGAAAATAAGCGAGTGTGTGAGGATATTTGCGTTCTGACTTTTGATAGAAAAATTAACATCCAAGCAGGGGAGTTTGTGTTTCTTTGGATACCAGGCTTGGGAGAAAAACCTTTTTCTGCTCTTTCAGATGATCCTTTTCAGCTAGCTGTAATCGATGTGGGTATATTTACTCATGAACTAATGGACTTGCCCGTAGGTTCGGAAGTCTACGTGCGAGGTCCTCATGGAATTCCTGTAGCTCCACCTGAAGATGCAAAGATTATGGCAGTTGCCGGAGGTACTGGTCTAGCAGCGGTTTATCAACTTGCCAGAGATTTTGGCAACGCCGAGATTTTTACAGGGGCTCGCACAGCAGAGCGACTTTATTACCTTGAAGAGTGCCAGAAAATAGCTCAGGTGCATGTTGCTACTGATGATGGCAGTCAAGGGTTCAAAGGTTTTGTAACTGAGTTACTTCGTGATCGTTTGAAAGGGATGGAGCGGTCCGAGTTAGATAAGTTAGTTTTTTATAACTGTGGGCCTTCTCCAATGGTACATGCCGCCGCTGCTGTTCAAAGGGAGTTCTGCAGAGATGATCAAATCTTTAGTGCAATTGACTACCTTACTAAGTGTGGGGTGGGGATCTGTGGGGCATGTGCTGCTCCAGATGGTCAGCGTATTTGTGTGGATGGACCCTTTTTACAAGCCTCTCCGGCTAAACCCATAAGTCTATGACTCTGTTTTAAATCTCATCTCTTCTCGAGATGATATCTTCCATCGGTACCTGAAAGTATTCTGCTACGGCCTTCAGGCTATGAAATTTTAGTGATTTGGTTGTTCCGTTTATGTAACGGCTAATGGTTGCCTGAGGCACACCTGTGACTCTCCCAAGTTCACTTTGGCTAATGTTATGTTTTTCCATTAATTGATCTAGCACTCTGATAGCTCCTTGCTTTTCCAGTTTACACTTAAATCTATAATAGACGTTTTTTTTCAATAATCTATACGAATTCGCATTTTTGCATAGTAGCTCACAAAATAAAGTCCATAGAAGCTATCGTCCTTAATTAAATGTGGGTCACAAGGGTAAACTTAGTAAAATAGGAAGCATCCGCTTGTTCTGTTTGTATTTATTACTGAGTATTTGATAAGAAGATGGAAGAAAAAGGGATAGGCAATGTTCGGAGGTTTAGTCGCAAGTAATTCACTGACTCTCAGGATCAGTCAGTCAAACGTGAAAACCACCATTTTATGGTTTTTTGTAGGATAGTTTTCAAGTCCCGAAAGTGGGACTTTTACGAATTTTGGTTTGGCGCGGGAAAAAAACTTTGGCTTGAAAATATGAGCATAGCCGTACCCTTGAGCTGCTAAAAACGACAGTATGGCGTCAGTTTTGGTCTTGTCTTTTTTGACATGAAATTCTAAAACTAACATTGGTTGATGTTTTTGCAGAGTTTCAGTTGCCCCTTGAAGAGCTTTTAGTTCACAACCCTCTACGTCCATCTTAATGAAACTAATGGGTCGTGGTGCTTTGCTTTGCAAGTATTCATCTAAAGCCATAACAGAGATTTCAGTATTTGCTTCTGCAGCATCTGTTATCTGAGCATCACCTAAGTTCAAATGGTTTACTCTTGCCGGTAAGGTATCAGTTTGGTCACTAAGTCCAAGGTTAACTGCAGTAATATTGTCAGCAAGTCCAGCGTTGAGTGCCAATAGCTGGAAGGTTTTATGGTTTGGTTCAAAGCTGATCACTTGTTCAAAAAGGCCAGAAAAAAAGACTGCATGATTACCTATATTGCCTCCAATATCTAAACAGATTTCCCGAGGGTTAGGTTCGGACACTAAAAAGGACTTTAGAGCTATTAGTTCGTTACGCTCAAAAATACCATCGATCATTATTTTGCGCGATATGATGTCTTGAGAAAAGCAGGCTACTTGAGGGTAATCCTTTACGTTTCTCTCAGCGGCTTTTTCTAGGCCAAATTTTAACATTTGACGCATTACTATGTTCATGTATCTATCATGGGTAATTTTTAAAAGTAACACAAGTTCTGGCAGTCACAATATCTACTTTCTCTCCACCGTGAGGTAGAATAGGAAACGATTTAGTTGGGTTAACTTGAATGATCAAGGTTGCTTGATACTTCAACATCCAAGATCCAGTTTAAAGCGAGTTCATAAAACGGTTTAATCTAATGGCATATGCAGTAAAAGAAATTTTCTACTCTTTACAGGGTGAAGGCGCGCATGCAGGAAGGCCGGCTATATTTTGTCGTTTTACTGGTTGCAATCTATGGAGCGGACAAGAGAAACATCGCGCTGATGCTGTTTGTCAGTTCTGTGATACCGATTTTGTGGGTACAGATGGAGATGGTGGAGGTGGTTTTACGAATGCTGTGGCCCTAGCTAAAGCGGTTGTGAGCTATTGGCCTGAAAGTATAACAGATGTTATTCACCCCTATGTTATATGCACTGGGGGAGAGCCCTTGTTGCAGCTGGATAAAGATCTGATAGAAGCTTTTCATAACGAAGGCGCAGAGCTAGCTATTGAGACGAATGGCACATTGCCAGTACCCGAAGGTGTAGACTGGGTTTGTGTTAGTCCTAAATCAGGATCTACTGTGGTTGTGGAGAAGGGAGATGAAATTAAATTGGTATATCCCCAAGAAGGTCATCAGCCCTCAGATTTTGTTCATTTGAATTTCGAGCATTTTTTCCTACAACCGATGTTCGATGAAGATGAAAATGACCACGTCAAGGAAACTATAGAATACTGCTTAACTCATCCTAGATGGAGCCTGAGTCTGCAATCCCATAAGCTCTTAGGGCTGCAATAGAGACTTAAAATTGTTGGTAGCCAATCGCAATTGTGCCCACGATGAAGCAGTAATAAGAGAAGTATTTAAGCTGGGCCTTACGAACAAGCTTTATCATCCATTGGCACGCGAAAAGACCGGTAATGAAGGCAGCTAAGAATCCAGCCCATAAAATACTGACCTGGTCAGAACTAATCTGTAATCCGCCATCTATAAGATCTTTAGCTATTTTTCCCAGAATAAGAGGAACCACCATTAAGAATGAAAAGCTAGCTGCCTTGCTGCGATCAATACCCAGTAGCACAGACGTTGAAATCGTAGCGCCTGACCGGGAGATGCCAGGTAATATAGCAATAGCCTGAGCAACACCAATAATAATTGAGTGCCTTAAAGAAACGCCTGTAGTTGTATTTTTGGCATTGTCCGCAATGATCAAAAGTACGCCTGTTACCCAAAGCATGACACCCACCAAGACTAATTGACGGTCGAATAGAACTTCAATCTCATTAGCAAAAAGAACGCCCACTACCGCCGCAGGTATCATGCTTATCAGGATCTTCAGTGAGAACTGAAATTCATCATTGTTTTTTCTCTGAAAGAGACCTTTTGCAATTTGAGCCACCTCCGATCGAAATATGACGAGTGTTGCAAGGGCGGTTGCAAAATGCACTACAACAGTAAACATCATACTTTCTTGGGGTACGCTAGTATCGCCTAGCAACGCTTTGCCGAGTTCTAGATGGCCGCTACTACTTACGGGCAAGAACTCTGTGAGCCCCTGGACGATACCTAATATTATTGCTTCTATAAGTGACAATTACATACTCCAAATATCAAGTTCACCAAGAGGATTTACTAGATTAAATCATAGAAGTTTATTATACGAATAAATTATTTAGCTTTGGCGATTCCGAACCAATCTACTCATATCTCAAGGCGTCAATAGGGTCTAGGTTTGCCGCTTTGGCTGCAGGAATAATCCCGAAGATTAAACCGATTCCTGCACTGAAACCAAATGACAGTAAAATCGCCCACATCGGAACAGTTGCTGCAGGTAAGTCAGTGAGGTTACTGATAAGCGAGCCAGCACCAAAGCCCAGTAGAAGACCAATTAGCCCCCCAAGTAAACAAAGGAAAATAGCCTCAATCAAGAACTGTAGCAAAATATCAAAGCGCGTCGCGCCCAATGCCTTTTGAATGCCGATTTCTCGAGTCCGTTCAGTAACCGATACCAACATAATATTCATTATGCCGATTCCACCTACTAGCAGTGAGATACTCACAATGCCCGCCAAAACCAAAGTAGTACTGCCAATAATTGATTCAAAAGTTTTCATCATTTGATCGGCAGAGCTAATTTCAAAGTCATTAGGCTCTCCGGAGTCAATTTTATGGGCTCTACGCAAAATACTTGTGATGTTGCGTTTGACTTGAGGAACCTGTTCCAACTTATCTACAGATAAGCTAATTTGTATATTTGACCCCCAGTGACCCCCAATAAGAGATTGGGCTGCACTAAAAGGGACTAGTGCAAAATCGTCCTGGTCGAAACCAAACAATTTACCTTTTTGTTCGGTTACACAAATAACCTTAAACCACTCACCTAATATGGAAATGTGCTGCCCTATTGGACTTCCTTGGATTTCAAGTTTATTAGCTAGAGAAGGTCCGATTAACGCCACACGACGCCGGCTTTTATCATCACTAACGTTGAAGAAGCGCCCCTGTTCACAATAGACGGCATTGAGCTTCTGGTAGGTTGAAGCGGTTCCAAAGATCCGTGTAGAGACCGATTGGCCTCTGTAAGTAACACCACTATTTGAACCCCACATTTGCAGATTGGGTGTGACATTACTTGCACCGGGTACTTGATGCTTGATTTTCAAAAAATCCTCATAGGTAAGACGAGCGTATTTTCCTTGAAGTCTTGATTTTGGTGGTGTGTATCGATCGATACTAATAACATTAGTACCTATGCCATCAAACTGAGCGCTGACATTAGCACTAAAGCCCTGGACGACGGAAACAACAGCAATAACCGATGCTACACCGATGATAATTCCCAGTGTGGTTAAAAAGCTGCGAAACCGATGAGCGAAAACTGACTGTGCTGCCGACCGTGTACCTTCAATAATTTTAAATCTTAGATTAGACATCTGACGCCGCGCTCTTTTGTGAAGTCGTGCTTGCTATTTTGTTGTACTCATCCGATATCAGATGGCCATCTTTTAAAGTGATCACTCGATGGCAACGATCGGCAATCTCCTGCTCGTGGGTTACAACAATCAAGGTTTGACCATCACCGTGCAGTCGGTCAAATAATGCCATTATGTCGATTGTTGTAGCAGAGTCTAAATTACCTGTGGGTTCATCCGCTAACAATATAGCCGGCTTGGCAACTAACGCTCTTGCTATAGCCACTCGTTGGCGCTGACCACCAGACAACTGGTTGGGAAAATGTTGCATTCGGTCTTGCAGCCCAACCATATTAAGAGCATTTTTAGCCATTTCCAAACGTTTAGACTTAGCTAGACCACGATAGACCAGTGGCTGCATAACATTTTGCAAGGCTGTGGCTCGAGGTAACAAATTAAAATTCTGAAAGATGAAGCCGATTTCTCGATTTCGAATTTCGGCTAATCTGTTCTCATCAAGACTTGCTACATCGGTACCCTTGAGTTTATAGGCTCCAGCGGTAGGGTAATCTAAGCACCCCAACAGATTCATTAGGGTTGATTTTCCGGATCCGGATGAGCCAACAATAGCGATATAATCATTTAAGTGTATATCTAGGTTGATCCCCTCAAGGGCGTAAAACCCTTCTTCGCCCATTATGTAATGCTTTGCGATCTCTCTTAATTCGATAACATTATTTTTTGGCATTACTCAGTCTTCACCCTTGATTTCGCGAAGTTTCACTGCGTCACCATCTTTAAGCTTTGCCAGAAGTCTAGAGGGGCCAATAATAATATCTTCGTCTAGATCCACGCCTTTGGTGACCTCCTGTAATTCATCATTTGAGATTCCAAGTTCGACATCACGCTTTACTGCTTTACCGTCAATCAGAACAAAAACATGGCTCGTCATTGTTGAATTGTCAGAAGAGCCAATGCGCACACCTCCGCGCCGACCCCTAACTTCCAAATCAGAGTCCTCATCTTGGCTCTCTTCAAAGATAACTGCCTGTATTGGCACAGCAATCGTATCTCCTTTTACTTTCGTAAAGATCTCTGCCCGACAGCTCATGCCTGGCCGCACGTCGATGTTTTCATCACTTTCGAGTAATATTTTAACGGTAAAGCTAAGGCCTTCGCGATTGCTGGCGCGCTTAGCCGAGGTGGCAATTGTTTTAACTTGGCCTTTCAGAGCGTCATCAGGAAAGGCTACAGCATAAACGTCAACATCTTGGTCAAGACGCACGTTAGCGATATCAGCTTCATCAACCTGAACTTCCACTAATATAGATGCTGGGTCAGCAATCGTGATTAAGTTAGAGCCAGCAATGTTTGTTGTGCCGCTAATTGCAGTTTCTCCAATTTTAATATCCACGGAAGTTGCAATTCCATCAATTGGCGAACGAAATACAGTTTTTTCAAGCCTCTCGAGGGCTTTGTCTAATGTTGCTTGAGCTTGAGTTAAAGCTTCTTGGCGAGATCGCAGATCAATTTTGGCCAAGTCATGTTGGTTGTCTATGAGCTCAAATGCATCTTGACCAATCATTTTTCGTTCGTAGAGATTTTTATTGCGAAGCCATTTCGCTTTGGTGTTATCCAGTTGCTTTTTTTGCCGTTCTATAGCGATTGTCTGCATTCTTACGAAGGCTTGTTGTTGCTCCACGTCAGCGTTAAAACTCCGCTGATCGAGTCGCATCAGTACTTGGTCCTGGCTGACATTATCCCCTTCCTCAATAAAGAGTTCACTGACTTGGCCTATCACCTCGGATCGCAGTTGCACCTGATCTTTGTAAATCAATGTACCGGAGGCAAGAATTGACGTCTTTATCTCCTCAATTTTTGCTGCTCCAATGTTGACCGATATTGCATCACTATTTCCACTCTGCTTAAAGTAGGCTAGTGCGACTACTGCTGCAATGACGCCAGCTATAATGAATTTTTTCTTCATGATAAAACTGCTTCTCCTAACTTTGTAATCGAGCATTTGACCGACATTAGACGTAGCAAATACGTGTTTTGGATTCAATCCTTACCTTTACAAGATTATGTAGAGCGACCAGATACCACAAATAACTACTAATGGATTAGATGCCATCTTATAACTCCTTTTAAATTGATTTTATGTCGAATTGTGTTTTTAGGCTTTTTTGAAGCCAAAGCCTCGACTTATCTTGACCACAAGCTAAGGTGTCTCATGTGCAATGTCAACCCAGCACCGACACTTTTTGCTGAACTTGAGAACAAATAGTGCTGTCACTTCGTCAAGTAAAAATTCCAGCAATTTAAATAGATAAATACAGCTTTTTTCCGGCCTAAAGTCGACCAAGTGACATAATGTTGCGGTCAAATGGATTTCAATTTGAGTATATTTGTTGCGCGAATCATTACGTAAGAATATCCTCCCCCCAAGATGAATTATAATAACAAGCTACCGATTTTAGGGGATACAGATGTCGAGCTCAAATACAGATAACTCTGCAGAAACAAAAGCTGGCGACCAGCCACAAAAAACACAAACTTTTGCTTTTTTAGCAATGACATGTCTCTTCTTTTTTTGGGGATTTATCACCGTCCTTAACGATATTTTAATCCCTTTCTTGAAAGAGTCATTTGATCTCAATTATACCCAAGCTATGTTGGTACAATTTTGTTTCTTCGGTGCTTATTTTATCGTATCTCCGTTTGCGGGAAGACTCATCGATAAGGTCGGATTTCAAATGGGAATCGTGATTGGGTTGCTAACAACTGCAGCGGGTTGTTTACTGTTCTATCCGTCCGCAGACCTTCATGCCTACTCTTTGTTTCTTTTTGCATTTTTTGTTTTAGCCAGCGGGATAACAATCCTGCAGGTAGCAGCTAATCCCTATGTTGCCGCCTTAGGCCCGGAGAAGACGGCGGCGAGTCGGCTGAATTTGGCTCAGGCCGCAAATTCGCTAGGCACTACCGTCGGTCCTTTCGTTGGTTCAATGCTGATTTTAGGTGTTGTGGCTGCAGATGCTTCAGCGGTGCAGATGCCTTATTTGATGATCGCTGCTGTTCTTGTTGTGGCAGCACTTTTATTCAGAGGGATTAAATTACCCAAGTTAGCTCACGTGGAAACAAGCGAAGATGTTGCAGGGGACAGTGTCTGGAATCATCGATCCCTTGTACTTGGTGCACTGGCTATTTTCATGTATGTGGGCGGCGAAGTGTCAATCGGAAGTTTCCTAGTTAATTATTTTGCAGAAAGTTCTATAGCGGGGATGGAGATTGCGGAGGCAGGAGAGATGGTTGGCTACTATTGGGGAGCGGCTATGGTCGGTCGTTTAGTTGGTGCCTTCTTAATGAATTACATTGCGTCTACCAAGTATCTTGCAGCAAACGCTGTTATAGCCATTGTGATGATTATTGTTAGCATGAACACCTCTGGTAGCGTGGCAATGTGGTCCATTCTTGCAGTAGGGCTTTTCAATTCAATCATGTTCCCGACAATATTTACTCTTGCGGTTAAAGGATTAGGATCCATGACTAGCAAGGGCTCTGGGCTAGTTTGTCAAGGAATTGTTGGAGGTGCCTTGATTCCTTTAGTCCAAGGCGTTGCCGCTGACACCATTGGTATTCAGTTAAGTTTCATTGTCCCAATGCTCTGCTATATTTACATTGGTTGGTATGCTTTGAAGGGTGCAGATCAGTCTTAAGAAAAGACTACTACTGAGACACAGAAAATGGCAGCCCCGGGTCTTCGAGGTTGCCATTATTTTTCGAGTGAAAATTCAGGTCATATAGCGTTTAACGCCATAAATATCAGCGCTTTTTTTAAATATTAGGGTGCCTTTCCTAAGACAAACACTACTACAAATCCATTACAGATTTCTTTCAGTATATCTCACTCACTATCAATAATCATGATGGCGGCATTTTATGAAGAAAATCGTATTTTGGGTCTGTGTTCTCGCGCTTAGCGCCTGTGGAGGCGGTGGAGGTGAACTGCCAGATGCAGTGCCAGTAGCTCCACCTACCTACACCGTGTCCATTACATCTGAGGATGGAGGGTCGGTAGATATATCAGGAGGTGAGTACCAAAACGGCACGATCTTAGAGGTGGTAGCAACCCCTGATGATGGCTTTATGTTTACTCAGTGGTCTGATGGTAATCGCGAAAATCCCAGAGCGTTAACTGTAAATACAGATGTCTCACTGAGTGCCGGATTTTTAACTGCAATAGATTTGAATTTAAGATTTCACGTCATGCAGGACGACCCGTGGATTCATGGGTCTGGTAACGCGATGCCATCTTGGGTTTCAGAAGCTGATATCGTTGAGACGCTAATGCCTGAAATTAACGACATCTGGCAACAGGCTGGTATCCACTGGTCTATAGAAAATATTATTCAGGAATCAATCGAGACCTATGACGGTTATCAAGACGATGTTCGGTACATTATAGATTCTCAAAGAGACAGCGAGGGTAAATCTGACCCGGAGAGATTGCCACGACTCTATGATTTAATGCAGCCTGATAATCGGAGCTCAGAGGAAGAGTTAGACGATAACTTATTCCATATTTATATTTTTCCTTTTATTGGCAACACTTCCCAGGGTAACGCGATGAGTTCGTTTGGGTGGCACTCAGTTGTTGGATCTTGGTCTAACAAGCATAACGACGGAGGCATCCCAGAAAAAACACTCCTGATCGAAGCTCAACAAAATTTTGTTCGAGGGTCGCTCGCCAGAACTATTGCCCATGAGCTCGGTCATGTATTGAGTCTTGGTCATGATTGCGAGCAGTGCTTGATGCACGCTCAAGGGTATGACATCAACGATACTCA